>Ga0209498_1000106_pt1 | contig 47206 bp, 37 predicted proteins | sample WalLakDeSediment_FD_184131 | JGI IMG/M metagenome (GOLD analysis project Ga0209498, IMG submission 184131) | Lake sediment microbial communities from Walker lake, Nevada to study Microbial Dark Matter (Phase II) - Walker Lake 11/02/13 Deep... | ecosystem: Environmental > Aquatic > Freshwater >... | reverse complement strand
CTCCCACGTAGCGAACCGACCAGCGTTGCCAATCCGTAAGGCGCAGCCAGCCCTCAGGGAACACACTGCCCGTGATAAAGATGTTCTCTTCATAGTCCCACGCATCTCCCATGTTCCACGTGGGCAGATCCTTTCTCGCCATGGCCGTTTGGGGCACTGCCACCATCATCAGGCAGATTGCCACCAGGGTCATGGAAAGAAGAGGCCGCATTGGATTTGACGATCGCATCCTCCGCACTCCTTTCCCTTGGGAATCCTCCGTGATTCCAACATCATCCACATATTTCAATAAAGAAATCGACCGCTTCAATAACACCTTGCTCCTTCTCCTCTGTACCATGATTCTGATTGTAACGCACCTTCAGGACTTTATGTCAAGAAAAAAAACCCTCGCCTTTGAGGCAAGGGATAGATTGTATCGCTTTGGGGACTGCCTGACTTTTCATTGTAGAACCGCCGCCGGTTCCGTGTTTTTTCATCTTTTCCGCCTACTTCATCGAACTTGGCTTGTTTTTCCCAGTAAGGATAGATTTATGATCACAACTCAACTATACGACCCTGGTTCCCCTTTGTCAAGCTTTTTTTTCGTAGATATTCAGGGAGCCCGTTCTGGGCGAGAGATGGATACCATCGATTCCTGTTCGCCTCGGTAAACATTCAGTGAAAGCGATCCAAACGCAGCCCTTGGCGAAGAAGAGACAGAACAGCATCTCTGTCGCCTCTTCCCACGACAGTTTGTCTCTGGATCGCTTTCACTAGATATGTACTCGCCTCGTTTGACAGAAGGCTTCAAGGCCTGGATAATTCTGCTCATGAGAAATGCTTTGCACGACAGCGCGTGGAGGGTCTTTTTCTTCATCGCCGCAGGATGGGGTCTTGGCCGGCTTCCATGCGAGATTCCCTGGTATGATCCAAATCTTGTTCGAATCCTGGAGACCTCCTGCCTCCCTTGTGCCCCGTATGAGGGCGGTTTGGCTCCCCTGTTCGCCTCGTCTCTTCGACTGATTCCCATCGGAGATTTGAGCTTCAGATGGATTCTCTGCCCTTTCCTTTGCTTTGTCATTCTTCTCCTGTGGTGTTTTTTTTCCTCTGCGAGAAGCGTCCTCGGATGGATCTTTGTCTTGTTTTTTTTAGTGTTTCTACGTGCCGGCGCGTTCCTTTCTCCGATGGGCATTCATGAAACGCCTCTTCTTGTGCTTCTTCTCGTGGGGTTGACCTCTTGTCTTTTGCGTTGCCCTGGCCTCAAGGATGTCAGGGAGATTCATTTCCTATGGGCGGGGCTACTCTTTGTTCTCTGTTCTCCGGGGCCCTTGCTGGCTCTGGGTGCGCTGGCGTCTCTTTGTCTTTGTCCCCCACGAAACCCCCTCCTGTTCCCGCGCAGGCTGGCCCTATTTTCTCTGGGAATCGCGCCGCTTTTCATCATCGCGATTCGGGGCGGGCTTTCCTTGCCAGGTCTTTTGCCCATCCATGGCCGATGGGAGGGATTCCTCTTCTCTTTGCTTGCAGGGTCCCGTGGGCCCTTGGGAATGGCCGGGCTTGGATATCAGATTCAGGACGTGGCTTCCGCCATGACATGGCCTGTCCTCATCTTGGGTGTTTTTGGATGGTTCTGCGTCCGTCCCGTGTGGGTGGGTGCCATCCTCATTCTGTTATGGGGTTGTGCGGGCGCTTCCTCCATGGCATGGCCTGTCTTCATCGGGGTCGGATTGTTTTCCGCAGGGGCTATATTGGGCTTGATGTGGGCCATTTCCTGTGGCCAAGGCCCGGGGCGATCCAGGCATCGCAACGCCGGCGTTCTTTTCTTTCTCTTGGCCCTCTTGGGATTTTGGATCCACCCATTCACTCCCCCTGTCCGCTGGTCAGGACGCGACAGGGTCGGTAGGATACTGTATGGTCCGCTGCGAGGCGATTCCATTCTGATGCTGGGCTCCTCGAGAGCGGTGGCAGACGCTGCGTTCGAGTTGTACATTCGAAGAGACGGCCTAGCGAGGCCCGGAAGCGGACCCCAGCTCGTAGATCGATCCAGCCTGGGAAACGGACCCGGACTATGGAGTTTCCTCAAATGGACCGACCCGAGAATCAGGTTAACCCAGGAGGAGCTCTCCGGAATCCTGCGGGACATCGAAACGCGGACAGATGAGATACGGACAGCCCTGCTTCGGTATTATCTTCAGAAGATCGATTCCGTTTCCAGGACAACGGATCTCGATAAAACGGTCTTCTGGGAGCTGGAATCCCCCAATGAGCCCTTCCTTGCCCAATGGATCCCGATCCATATATGGGCGCGTTGGGTGCCGCGGGAGACGGAGCCGCTTCTTCCTTCCCAACTGGACCGGGTCGCCAGTTTGTCTTCTTGTCCCGACATGAACCGCTTCATGGCCCTGGGACTGAGCCGCTACGCGGCCTTGCAGTTGGAGCGTGCCGAGGCAGGTCTTCGACACCAGGATCCAGCGAGCTTTTTGCTGACCGCCTCGATCCTGGATCCCGCCGAACTGGCCGAGATCCATTATCATTCTTATCAGCTTCAAGAAGCCCTGGGACAGCGGGAAGAGGCGCAGAGACAGCTCATGACCGCGATCGAGAAGGACCCCAGGGAAACGGTTTTCCTGGCAGAGATGGCCTGGTTTCTAGAAAAGCGCGGGGAATACCGGGACGCGCTTTCCTTTCACAGGAGATTGATCTCCCTGGCTGGAAGGGATCCTTCCATCATGATGAACTACGCCCTGTGCCTGGCCTCCGCAGGACAGCACGGAAAGGGAATCCGTATCCTGGAGAGGTTGCTGCGAACGACCCAGGTCTCGGATCCCATTCGAATTGACCTCTTGAGAAACCTGGGCGTTTGGCTCCTCCTGGTCAACCGTCCGGATGAAGGATTGCACCACCTGGAGGACGCCCTGAGGCTGGCCCCCGGGGATTGGGACGTACTCAAGGCCTATGCCGAGGCTTTGGACATGGCTCGCATGCCTCGCGAAGCCATCGCGGCCCACGAGGCGCTGCTGAAAATGCGTCCCAAGGACCCCGACGTGCTGGTCAATCTGGGTGTAAGCCATGCCAATCTCATGGAATACGCCGAGGCCCAACAATCCTGGGAGCAGGCCCTGCTTCTGGATCCTTCCCTGAGCGAGGCCCTGCTCAACCTTCGATGGCTGCACGCCACGCTCATGTACTTCGACCCGGAACGATCCATCCTGACCCATGAGCTGCTAAAGACCGTGATGGAAGAACCCTCCGTGGAAGGTTTCAGCGGCCCAGACGTACATATTCAGTGAAAGCGATCCAAACGCAGCCCTTGGCGGAGAAGAGACAAAGATGCTGTTTTCGAACGGTTTGAAATCCAAGGCGCGTATCACGGCATTCCAACGCACCGAAGGAAGGAAGTGAGAGAACAGCATCTCTGTCTCCTCTTCCCACGACGGTTTATCTCTGGATCGCTTTCACTGAATATGTACGCCCAGACGCTCGGTCTGTCGAAGAAGGGCCTTGATCTGAATAGCCACCTCCAGTTGTTCCGAGGGACAGAGCGCCAGGGCCCGCTCCAGGCAGGCCCTACCCTCTTCCACCCGTCCCATTTGGATCAGTCCGTTTCCCAATTCCTGCAACGCTTCCACCCGGTCCGCGTCGCAGGGAACACCTCCCGCTCTCTCGAAAAGCTGCCTCTGCTCGGCCTGTTCGGTCCATCCAAGCCGCTCCAGGGTCTCCGGCTCCAGACAGATCTTCGGATGATGCATGTCGAGACGCAGCCATACATCCACGGCTTCCGGTCGTTTTCCCTTGGCTTCCCCGAGTTCGTGGGCCAAGACCCATAGAGCATCGTCTGACCAGACGGTCCTGGGATAACGCCAATACTCGGACCACAACGGTCCGGCCATTCTCTCCCCTTCAGGCTGGGACAAGAACTCCAGAACCGCGGATTTCACCTTGCCTGCCATGACCTGCCTGGCCTCATCGGTCACCGCCGTCTCCAGAAGGGTTTCCATGGCCCGCATTTGCTCCAGGAGTCTGGAGATCTGTCTCGACAGATCCCCCATGTCCTTCCGCAGGGAATGAATCCGTTCCTCGGACTCGGCCAGTTTCCTCTCCAGGACGTCCACCTTCCTCATGGCATCCTCTTCCTTCTCCTGCCCGGCCCGCGCAGGAAGGATCGGACAAGAAAACACGCAAACGAGAACCGCGAGGGTTCTGCTCTTCATGGTACAACCTCCTTCTTGAATCCTTGTCGCATCCTCGACCATGGATTCATGCTTCTCCAAACGACCCGAATCTGTCAAGGGAGCCGCAACAAAACGCCTCCCTCAGCATGGTACACCATTTGAACGCCTGACCACTCGAGGATGTTCCATGGCCTGGACACCTTCACCATGTGGGATTCTTGCGCCGCGGTATTTGGATACAGCGCCACATGGGTGATTCCCAGTCCTTTCAAGACATCAAGCCTGTCCTCTGGATCCGTGCCCTGAACAAAGTCCCGGAGCAGAGGATTGCGCAGAGAGAAGCAGGAACGAGATATCGCGTAGTGCCTGCTGTCCGGGAGAAGGACCACCGAATCCTCGGGCAACCGGTCGATGGCTCTCCACATCTCCGAGGCAGGATAGAGAATCTCTCGCCTCTTCGTCTCGTAAGGAGAGAAAAGATACGACCAGTATCTCCATCTCATACCCAACCAATCCACACGGATTGCATCGCACACGGACAGGCCCAGCCAGAAACAGAGGATCCATTGGAAAGCCCTGCGTTGCCTCGAACTTTGGCGCAGAAACCCTTGCGCCGATGCGACGCACAAAGGCACGAGAACGAACTGGACCAGCCGCAGTTCATACCTGCCTTGAATCATGGCCGCGGCCACCATGATGGAAGACATGCCTGCCAGGGCGGCGGTCCGTCGGTTCCTCATCCCAAGGATCCAAACCCCTATCCCGGGAACGGCCACCCAGGGAAGACCGTCCATGACCACGATGGACAGAACCAGTTCCTTCAACACCTGCGCGGGTCCGGCCTTCCAGATCCCATAGGCCTCGTGGTAGAGGGTGTCGTTCAGCCATTGGCTCTTGTCCCCCAGCAGCGGATAGAGAAGGGGATACAAGGGATCCCCGACCAGAAACAGGTTTCGCAGCATCCAGGGAAGCCCGGCAGCGACCCCCAGCCAGGAGTATGCCCATCCTCGAGCCCTTCCCGGCCCGGAGCCCCAGGCCGCGACAGCTAGAACGCCGACCATCAGAGGCGCCGAGAATTTGGTCCAGAACCCCAGGGCCACGGCCACCGGCACGAGCCTGCGATCCGATCTGTTGGACAAGAGGAAGAGGACCGAAGCGGTGAAGAACAAGGTCATGGGTTCGTCCAGATATCCCTGTTTGGAAAAGGCGAAGTACAAGACCCTGGGAAAGAGCATGTACAACACGGGCGTCCAGCCCGGGGATTCCGCCAGCCTTCGGGACCACCTGCCCGCCAGACCATCCAGCGCCAACAGGTGTATGCCCAGAAACACAGGGGTGAGTATATGCGAGGGGAGTTCGTGTTCGGTCCACATGAAAAACCAGCCAAACAGGCCCGGCATCAGGGGTGGATATCCTTCGGCCAGGGTCAGATCCATGAACTCGTCGGGGCACAACGCCGGGTAGTGAAACGCTCCCCGGGTGGCGAACCGCCGCCCCAAGAGAGCGTATCGCATCAGGGTATCCCACGCGGTGAAGGGATACAAAAAGGCGTGAATCAAGGTCAAAGACCAGATCAGGTACAACCAACGGCTCATGGCCGTGGACAGGACGCAACGGTGCAGGCAGTTTGCCCAATGCCGATAGGAATCCAGGAATCCGAAGCCGGATAGCAGGGCCACCCCCAGAAAGCACGCCAGCCAGATCGCCAGGGCCATCCCCGGTTCGAAACGTCCCGTCCAGAGAAGAAAAAGACAGATCGCGGCCAGGGTGACCAGATTGAGAAGGAACGCGGCCACCATGCTGCTGGCCGGCCCCAGGTGTTTGAACCAGAGGCGCTGAAGGGGAGGACCCCAGCCCAGGGACACGGCGAACATGGACCAGGCTCCTGTCAGCAGGTCTTGCCAGGAGAGACGAAGCTGTCCAAGACCCACGAAGAGGTAGAGAAGCGCGGCCAGGATCCAGGGCGCCGCCACCCAGGATCGTTCCCAAAGGGCATATCCCCTTCTCAACGATCCAGCCTTTCCATGAGCCAGGTTCCAAGGTCTTTCACCTCCCGCGTGTTTGTGGGCGCGCTGTCCCTGGCGTTTTTCCAGGCGCCCTCCGCCTTCTCCAGATCCCCCATTTTCAGGTGAAGTCTCGCCAGATTGAACCAGGCCTTCCAGTTGCCTGGATCCTTGCCGCTCGCTCGTTCATAGCAGCTCCTGGCCTTGACCCATTGTTCCAGTCGCTCGTGACAGTTCCCCTGATTGATCAACCCGAGACAGGTTTCCCTCTCCGCCTCATCCAATTGTTCGAAGAATTTCAAGGCGCCCTCAAAATCGCCCGCCTGCTTTCGAAGAAGTCCCACCTCATTGAGAAATTCCAGGTTCCCGGGATCCAGAGCCAGCCCGGCCATGAATTCCCTCTCCGCTTCCGCCATCCTGCCTGCCTGCTTGTGGGCCCATCCCCTTCTCTCGAACCGAACCACGCCGATCATGTCCGTGGGACTGGGAAGATCCCGGCCCCAGGGGATGGGATGGGCCGCGGTGTTCCTGTCCAATCCCACATACCCCAGATTTTCGAGTCCTTTTCGGCTGTCCGCAACCGAGACGCTGAAGACCTGGGTCATATTTTCCCTGTACCTGTCCATGGCCAATACCATCTCATGGACCTGATCCGCGTTTTGCAGGGCCAGGTCCGTCTGCTGACCAGGATCCAGGTCCACCCGAAACAACCTGGGTTGAGGATCCAGGATCAGGGTCCAATCCCCCTGGGAAAAGCGTCTTCCTGGACTCCACCCGTACTTGTCGTAGGGCCAGATGGTCTCTCCATAGGTCGATCTATGGTCCTCGGTCCTCGCCCGGCTTTTGCCCAGACGTCCTGGCCGAATCATGGACATCAAACTCTTTCCTGAGCCCGGAAGCGGCACCTGCCCCAGGAACCATTCCTGAATCGTGGGCGCAAGATCGATAAGCCTGACCTGGGAGGACACCCGCTTTCCGGCCTGGGCCGGTCCCCCTGCCACGATCAAGGGCACCCTCATGGTGGTGTCGAAAAGGAGATGTCCGTGTTCCTTCTCGTCGTGATCGTCCAATCCCTCTCCGTGGTCCCCGACCACAACCACCAGAAGCTCCTCCTCCTCCACCACTCGGCCCAAGGCCCGCAGAAGCTGTCCCACGGCCTCGTCCACAAAAGCGATCTCCGCGTGGTACGGTTCTTCAGGGAACCAGGAAGCATACGGTAAGGGCGCCTCGTGCGGGGCGTGCGGATCGAAATAATGTATCCACAGGAAAAACGGCTTGCGTGCTCGAGTCGAAATCCATTTGCGGGCGGCCGCGTTGACGTCAAAGCAGCTTCTTTCGGCAATGACCGAGCCAGGGCGATGCTCTTCGGTGAAGGGATCGTCGTAGCTCTGAAATCCCTTGGAAAGACCAAATACCGAGGAACAGACGTAGGCCCCCACGAAGGCGGCCGTTTCAATCCCTGCATCGGAGAGGATCTCCGCGAGGGTAACGACCGACTCGTCCAGAAGATGTCCGTTGAGACGCACTCCATGCTCGGGGGGATATCTCCCGGTAAACAGGCTGCAATGGGCGGGAAGGGTGATAGGGATGGGCGTGAGGCATCGTTCGAACAAAACACCCCGACTGGCCAAGGCGTCCAGCACCGGGGTCCTGGCCCTATCGAATCCATAACATCCGAGCGCATCGGCTCTGCACGTGTCCAACGTGAACAAGACACAGGATCGTCGCGCGAAAGGGACGGAGGGCGTCCGCCAGGGACCCAGCCGCCAGAGAACGCCAAGCGACAAAAGCACGACTACGATCCCCGATAGCACGAAGAACCCTCGTTTCCTCGCGACGCAAACCCTCATATCCCGGTCTCCTTGTCCTGATTCCAATGGGCTCGCATGGCATACCAGCAAGGAAGATGGTCCGGTTCGATGAGAAGACAGCGCGCGTAATCGGCCACGACCCCGATCTGCTCCCGGCGCTGTCTTTCCCAGCCTCGACCGAAGTACAGATGTCCAAAGAAACTTCGTGCCCCTTCGTCCGGCACCACGGAGTCCCAGGGAACGGGCCATAAGACCCGAAAGTTCATCGCGCCGGGAGGAAATCCAAGCAAGGGACCCTCGATGGGCACGTGAGCCGACCTCGCGAACACAGGAAAGGAATCCACGGCGTCATACTCCCATGCCAGGCCAAGTTCTCCAGATTCCCCTCCCATGAAAAACCACTGTCCCGCGGAAAAGAAGTCCCGAGCGTTCGATGAAAGATCCAACCCATCCATATAGAAGGGCTCTCCCCAGGCATGCCTGTGGATCGCCTTGCGTCTCCTTCCTTCGGACACACTGGCCTGGAAAGACGCCATGAATTCCGAGGAATCGGTCGCAACCAGAATCCGGCTCTGTCCCTGGCTCACTTGCCTCATCAGCCCGGCCCAGTCATCCCCGGCCCAGCAGGGACGCAGGCGGGCGGCCACAGAGGTCCGAACGCCATGAAACAGGAGCGGAATCGGGACACACAGAAGCAGGACGAGGCGAATTCTTCTTGAAGCGCGATCCTGAATCCAACGCACCATCCCCGCCGTCCCCTCGCCGAAAAGGAGGGCCGCGGCCAGGCTGCCCGGCAGAAAGAAAACACGATTGGCCATCAATTCCCATCGCTCCGGGCTGCCTTCCATGAGGAAACAGAGCGCCAAGGAGGTCGCGCCATAGGTCCACAGCAGAAGGCAAGCGCCCAATCCAAAAGGTGATCTACAAAGTCCCACAACCGCTATCGCGGCAACGAACCATCCATGGGATTGAAACAGGTCACTCCATGCAACGCGAAGCTGGGGCCACAGGTTCCCCAATTGAGCCCAACTGTTCTCCAAAGGATACCCGGATCGAGCGCCATGGCGAAACAGGCCCGTCCACTGGCTGGTATCGGACCAAAGGACCTCCGAGCCATGGCCGGCGCGAATGGGCAACAAGAGCCAACAACTCATGGCCACCGCTGCCATGGCCGCCATGATGGGCCACTCCCTGGACCCGGCGCGTCCTCTTCTCCGCGCCCATACACCCCACAAGAAGGGCGTCATCATCACGCCCAGCGGCGGATGAGCGCAGAGCAGAAATCCCAGGAAAAGACCCACGCTGACACCCCGAGGCTTTTTTCTTCTCCCGGCGATGAGCCAGAGACACACGGACATAAGGAAGATTTGCAGGGCGTACACCTCGCATCCCACGCCTTGTCTCCAGAGCCGTTCCCCCCAGAGCAGACACAATCCAGCCAACGCCGCGACCCCCTGTCCCAAGCCGGCACGATTCTCCCCCAGCTTGCACAGAAAGAAAGAGCATCCCCCGATACACGCGGCAGACAAAAGATTGATTCGCATGGGCCAGGCGCCCAGAGGCAAAAGGCAGGACATCCTGGCCACCAAGACCCACAAAGGGAAACCGGGGGGGTGGGCGATTCCAAGCAAGGCCCCGGCATGGCATAATTCCGCCCCGTCCTGAAAGGATAGACCGGGCGACACCGACTTCAAGAGCCAGGAAAAAGCCATCCCTGCCGTGAGGCATGGAAGAGCGGACGCCCCACACAGCCCAAGGCGATCACGTGTATTCATGTTCACAAGAGTCTAGCTGAAAGCAACCGTTCCGTGAAGTCGAGGGTACATATTCAGTGAACCCGATCCAGAGACAAACCGTCGTGGGAACAGCATCTCTGTCTCTTCTCCGCCAAGGGCTGCGTTTGGATCGGGTTCACTGAATATGTACAGTCGAGGATCATGATATTCTGTCTAAAGTATCACCCATCAGGAGTGTCGTATGTTGCTATTAAACTCGCCTGTTTCCCCGGATCGCCGGATCGTGGACGCGGTCAGTTTCGATCTCTGGGAGACCTTGATTCATCTCAAAGACGCGAAGGAGCAAAGAATCCTCTTCCTGGCAGAGTTGCTCCGGCGCTCAGCCCAACCCAGGCAGATGGAAGATCTGAGACAAGCCTACGCGTTCGGACAACGGCAATTTCAAAAGGAATGGTACGAGAGCCGGAGTTATTTCGGCGCGGAAGCTTGGATCGGCTTGATGCTCCGGGAGCTGGACGCGACCCTCCCGGAAACGGATTTTCACACTTGCGTTTGCCACTTTCAACAAGTCATCCTGCAAGACCCTCCCCCTCTTCTGGAAGGCGCGGCGCATCTCGTGTCCTGGCTCTCGGTCCGAATACCCGTTGTTCTAGTGTCCGACTCCGGCCTGACGCCAGGCGCGACACTGAGGGATATCCTGAAGATCCACGGGCTGCTGCATCATTTCAGCGCCACCGTATTCTCGGATGAAACGGGATTTACCAAGCCTGATCCCAGGATGTTTCATCTGGCCCTTCAAGGAACGGGCGTTCCGCCCCAACGAACCCTCCATGTGGGTGACAATCCCAAAACGGATGTCGCCGGCGCCGTGAGCGCCGGCCTTGGCGCGATCTGGCTGGACCGGGAGAACAAGGGGCTCCCTGGGACAGGGCCTCTTCCCCTGTGGCGCATCGAATCTCTTCAAGATCTCCAGGAAGCCCTTTCAGAAGCGACTCGATGACCTCTTTTTCTATTCCAACGAAACAACCAGACCTTCCATGCGGCTTCCAGGGCGATCTTTCGGGACATCTTGGACGAATCCGCTCGCCGTTCCACAAAGATGATGGGGACCTCCCTGATTCTCAATCCCGCGTCCCACGCGAGAACGTTCATCTCGATCTGAAAGGCATATCCCTGGGAACTGATCCTGTCCAGATGGAGTCGCTCCAAAGCTTCCCGGCGAAAGCTCTTGAATCCTCCGCTCAAGTCGGACAAAGGCACGCCAGTAATCGTCCTGGCATACACATTGGCGGCATAGCTCAGGATCAACCTTCGAATGGGCCAGTTCACCACACTGACCCCGTGTAGATACCTGGAACCGATGGCCAGATCGCAATGCAGCAGTTCTTGGACCAGGACCTCGACATATTTCGGATCGTGGGAAAAATCCGCGTCCATTTGTACGATCGCATTCGGTTGGGTATGCAACGCCTCTTTGAATCCATCCCGGTACGCGGACCCCAATCCCATCTTTCCCGGCCGATGAATCACTCGAATCGGGTGTCCCTCGGCGGCCAATCGATCCGCGATCTGGCCTGTGCCATCCGGGGACGCGTCGTCCACAACCACCAGTTCGACGTTGTACGGCAGGGCCAGCAGGGCCTGCACCATGGCTTCCAGGTTGCTCGCCTCGTTATAGGTTGGAAGCACGACAGATACGTTCAAGAGCTTTGCCTTTCCACCGGTAAATATGCAGTGAACCTGATCTGAGCTAAGGGCTCACGCAAAAACAACTTCACATTCTGGAGGCCAAATCTAAAGCCAATCAACCTCCTCAGAATGCGAACTTATTGTTGCGTGACCCCTTAGATTATAGCCGGCTGGCGAGGAGCGCGTTCTTACCATGATACACTATCCCATGATGCAAGGATCCACGCGAGACATATTTCGACGAAGAAGGAAGAGCTTTGCCAAGGCGATGAAGGGAGGCGTGGCGGTACTGCCTGGATCCAGGGAAGAGGAATCGGCCCTGCCTTTCAGACAAAACAGCGATTTCTATTACCTGACAGGTTTCGACGAACCGGGCGCGATTGCCGTGATTCATCCCCTGTCCAGAGACGGGGCCCTGACTCTGTTCGTCCAGCCCAAGGATCCGGACCAGGAAAGATGGACCGGACCGCGCATGGGGCCCATGAGGGCCAAGAAAGAGTACGGAGCCATGGAGGCATACCCCATCGGACTCTGGGAAGAGCGTATGCTTGGTCTTTTGAAAGAAGGCCAGTCCCTGTATTACGGGCTTGGAAACGACGATGAGACCGATGGACAAATCCTGGATATCTTTCAAAGGATGAGCCGCTCGAAGGCCTTGGGGAAGAAGGGACTGAACGTTCTGATAGACCCTGGAGAGATTCTGTCGCTTCTGCGATGGAAGAAAGGAGGGGAGGAAATCGACCTCCTTCGTAAGGCCTGCGGGATCTCCTCGGACGGACATCGCGCGGTCATGAATCAAACCCTGCCCGGCATGTCTGAACAACAGGTTGCCGCCATTCTGGCAGAACGTTTCTACGCGGCAAACGCTTCCAGGCCAGCGTTTCCGTTCATCGTGGCTTCAGGCGCCAATGCCACGATTCTTCACTACGAGAAGAATACCAGCACCTTGAGAGATGGCGATCTTTTGCTCGTGGACGCGGGAGCGGAATATCAGCACTATGCTGGAGATGTAACCCGAACTTTCCCTGTCTCTTCCACTTTCACCCCAATCCAGAGGGAACTCTACGAGATCGTACTTCTCGCCCAGGAGCAGGCCATCCAGGCAGCTTTGCCGGGCGAACCTCTCTTTGTCATTCACGAGGTCGCCTGCAGGCTCATCACCCAAGGACTCAAGAAAATGGGCCTGCTCAGAGGCAGAACCGACCGCATCCTGCGGGACAAGGAATATCTTCAATTCTACCCCCACAACACATCTCACTGGGTTGGACTCGATGTTCATGACAGGGGACCCGGCACCACGCAGCAATCATCTCCACCGCTCCAGACGGGTCTGGTCCTCACCGTGGAACCCGGTATTTATATCGGCAAAAACCTTTCCAAGGTTCCCAAGGAATTTCGAGGGATTGGAATTCGAATAGAAGACGTTGTGCTCGTCACCAGAAAAGGGCCCCAACTCCTGACCCAGGTCCCGAAAGCAACCCACGAGATCGAGACAATCAGATCCAAGGCGCTTTCAAGCCGCCAGTAAACCCGCGGGCACACTCTGGTCTCGCTTCACAAGGATCTCCCGCGTATCGGTTGCCTGAGTTCCGATTCGGACAGATGCCTGGACATGACCCAACTGGGCAACCAGTCCGAAAACTCATCAAGACCGATTTGTTCCCTGGGCAGGTTCTTTAAGCCCTTCTTGACCCTTTCCTTGTGGGAACGTCTTCTTATTTTAAGCATTTTATGTGTGTGAGTGCGATACATAATTGCCTCTTTCGGTGTTGTATTACTGTTTTATTACAATAATAGCACAAGAAAGAAGGCCATGCCATAGGCAAAGGAAATTTTTTTCAGGTCACATGAAGATGCGCGGCTCAATCCTTTTGCAGGACTTCTTCGATCGCGGCGAGCAGATTCGGCCCTTTGAATGGCTTCACCACATACCCCTTGGCTCCGAAGGAAAGGGCGTCTTGGACCATGTTCCTACTGGATAGCGCGCTGCACATAAGCACCTTGGCCTTGTCATGTACCTCCCGAATGCCTCTTACAGCAGCCACCCCTCCCATATCCGGCATCATGATATCCATGATCACGAGGTCCGGTTTCAATTCTTTATAAGACTCAATGGCCTCCGCGCCCGTGGAGCATTCTCCTATGACGACATATCGAGAATCCTTCAAATATTTCTTGATCATATTTCTCATAAAGGGAGCATCGTCGACCAGCAATACCGTGTATTCGGTCCCTAAATCCGATCGCTTGGCGGACGACAACATACCTTCCACGACTTTGGAAAGGTCCCCTCCGCGAGGCACGAAAATGCTGACGATCTGTCCTTCACGATCCAGGGACACACTTTGCATCTTCACAGAAACCACGCTATCCACGATAAATCCTCGAATCATGGAAGAATCCAGCGCCGCCAAGGGTCGCAAGATCTGTTCAGGATCCTGGACACCGAACTCTCCGGCCAACCCCAGAGAAAGCCCGGCCGCCTTGCCCAGCACATCGACAAACCTTCCGGATATCGACTGGGCCAGGCCGGATAGGCGCTTCAAGCCCCATGGGGTGAGTCCATTCTCATCTGTCAATTCCTGGCGAAGACTCTCGGAAAGAACAGACAAGGCGTGCGAAGAAACGACGAAGAGACAGGCTCCCTCCATCCCCCGGGTCGGCGCCGTCAAACCCAGGCATTCCCCCAGAGCCTGCATATAACTCCATAGAGATTTGGTGGAATGAAGGCGCACGGAAAGATGGGCGAACGTAACGTCAGCCAGCATCCCTGTTGGAAGCGATCGATCCACCTCTTGAACCGCAAGATCCATCTGGCAGCCCAAGGCCGCCAATTGCTCCGATGTCAAAGGTCCTCCCGTATCCAAAACACCCTCCTATCGCGCATCGTCGTATCCAACAGATATCCAAGGTTATTCTGTATCAAGCCACATATTCTATCCCTACCCGCATATTCTATCAGATATTCCCACGAACTTTGAGCGTCACCTCACGTTCCACATCTTTTCCACGTCGACTCCGGTCACCTTTTCCAGGGTCCATGCCGAACCAGGATCCGAACGGGAACTGACAAGTACATCCTGTGAGGTCCTGCCTACCCATCGCTCCTTTTTTCGAACCTCCCAGAGCACCTCCACCTCGTTTCCGATTCGCTCCGACATCCATTGATATCCGATTTGTCTGGCCTGGTTTCGAAGATCCTCCGCTCGATCGCTCCTTCTCGACATGGGAAGCATCCCGTTCATCGTGGCCGCCGACGTGCCTCGTCTCGATGAGAAAGGAAAAACATGCACGCGATGAGGCATCAGGCGAGCTATCAGATTCAGGCTGGCTTGATGGGCTTGTTCCGTTTCCCCTGGAAATCCCGCGATCATATCCGTGGTAAAACCCAGATTTGGCCACCTTTCTCTGGCGCGATCGATCAGATCGATCACGGTTTGAACCGTGTATCTTCTTTTCATCGTCCGCAGCACATTATCGTCCCCGCTCTGAACAGGAAGGTGCAGATGTTGACAGAGTCGATCGACGTTCAACAGGGAATCCAGCGTCTTCCTGTCCAGATCCATGGGTTCGAGAGAACTCAGCCTGATTCTTCCACCAAACACCTTCTCGGATTTTCTCACCAGATCCGCCAAACCACATCCTCCGCTTCGGTCTTTACCGTAAGCGGCCAAACGAATCCCGGCCAAAACGATTTCCTTCTTCCCGGCCTTGTCGAGCCTTTCCAATTCTTTCAAGATATCTCTCTCCGCACGGCTTCTCATCTCTGGACGCGCCAGAGGCACTCGGCAATAGGCGCACATCGCGTCGCAGCCATCCTGCACCTTGACCCACGCTCTGGTTCTATCCATGAAACGCGGTGCGGGATGGGCCGGCCACGATCCTGTGGGATCCGCGTCCTCCATCCAAGCCCAAACCCTCGACGGAAGGTTGTCCTTCTCCGATTGATCACAGACTCGAAGTGTTCGCCATTCCTTTTCACGAGCTATCTCGTTCGCGCCACACCCGGTGAGAACCACCCGATCCGCGGCCTGGTCCTGGGTAATCCTTCGCAAGAAACTCTTTACCTTGGATTCGCTGCGTCCCGTCACCGTGCATCCATTCACGATGGCACAATCCGCGTCCCCCCAATGCCTCGCCCTCTCAGCTCCAAGATGAACCAACGTTTCAGCGATCCACTCGCCCTCCCATTGGTTGACCTTACAGCCGAAGTTCTTGATATAGAAACGAAATGACACGCCGTCCCCTCAATCCCGGGATTTGATGGCTACGCCCGCCCCCCATTCCTCCACGGTCCACAAGGAACGGTTCTCGAAGCCGGCCTTCAGCAAGGCGTCTTCAACCGAATCCCCATGCTCCGCGAGGAAACCCGACAGAATCCAGCGACCTCCATCCCTCAAGGCTTGATGGACCAAGGCGCCTTCCGTCCCTATGTATTCCAGATGCACATTGGATACAACGACATTCCATGCCCCCTTTTCCCCGTGTTGCGCGCCTTCTTGAAGAAGAATTTCCACCGCGCGTTCCAGGCCATTCCGTCTCAGATTATCTCTGGTCGCGTCGATAGCCTGCGGATCCACATCGGAAGCCCGCACGGGACGCGCCCCCAATCGGCAGGCTGCCACGGACAAGATGCCGGATCCGCATCCAAGATCCCACAGAGATTCCCCGGGTTGAAGCCTTTCATCCATGGCCTGCAGACACATCCGCGTGGTGGGATGCAGGCCGGTTCCAAAAGCCAATCCGGGATTGACCACCACCGGCAGCCGATTGCCAGGACAGGATTTCCTCAGCCACGATGGACCCACCCACAGGGTCTTCCCAACACAAAAGGGTTGAAAATGCTTTTTGACCTCTTCAGACCAATCGACATCCCTGAGCGGACGCATGACAAACTCCGCAGGTCGCCAATTCAACTCCTCCGCGAACCGATCCAAGGCCTTCTTCACCTCCGAAACCTTGTTTCCCACCGTGTCATCGGCGGGAAAAGCCGTTCGAAGAATCACCTCGTCCCCTCTCCCCTCCTCCACAATGCCGGTAGCGCCGCGCTGATTCAGAAGCTGAACCGCCAGATCGATCTGACCCGGCAGCAACCGTAGTTCCACCTCTGTCCAGGGAATCCTCGGAGTGGCCTCCACACCCTGATTCAACGATCACTCCTCCTTTTCTTCAACCACGGTTCCCCCCAGAAATTCCTTGAATTTTTCGAGGAAGCTCAATCTCCTGGGATGGGTGTTTTCCCCACTGATCTCCGCGAACTTCAGCAAGAGTTCTTTCTGCTCCTGACTCAGACTCGTGGGTGTTTCCACAAAAATGTGTACGAGCAGATCTCCCAGTCCATATCCGCGAAGATTGGGCAGTCCCTTCTCGCGAAGCCGAAACAGCTTGCCTGTCTGAGAACCTTCAGGCACGTGAATCTTGACCTTGCCGTTGAGACTGGGCACAATGACGTCACCCCCCAGGGCGGCGGTGGTCATGCTGACCGGCACTTCACAGTGAATGTTGTCCCCGTCCCGCTTGAAGAACTCATGCTCTTCCACAGAGACATAGATATAGAGATCTCCAGGAGGTCCGTTGTTCGTCCCTGCTTGACCCTCTCCCACCAGTCGCAGACGTTCTCCGGTCTTGATCCCGGCAGGCACCTTTACCTGAAGACAACGCTCTCCGGAACGTCGCCCCTCTCCGTGACAATCTCCGCACGGATTCTTGATGATTTCACCCCGCCCCTGACAATGGGGACAGACTCGAGCCACGCTGAAAAAGCCATGACTCTGTCGGACTTGTCCCCTGCCGGAACACGTGGGACAGACGCTGCTTGTCGTGCCTTCCGCGGCGCCAGAGCCTTTACAGGCTCCGCATGACACCAACCGTTTCACAACGATTTCCCGTTCCGCTCCGTGGGCCACTTCCTTCAGGGAGATGGCCATATCGTAACGAAGATCCTCTCCCCGTTGAGGACCTCCACGTCCGGATCGAACCCCTCCCCCGAACATCCCTTCGAACAGATCGCTCATGTCAGAGAAGATGTCCTGGAAACTCCCGAAATCAGGCCCTCCAGGTCCAAATCCGAAATCCGCGGCATGCCCGAATCGATCATACTTGTCTCTCTTTGCCGAATCCGAAAGAACCTCGTATGCCTCCGTGATTTCCTTGAATCTTTCTTCCGCCTCCCTGTCTCCCGGGTTCCTGTCCGGATGATATTGAACAGCCAGCTTTCGATAAGCCTTCTTGATCTCTTCCTGGGATGCCTCTCGGGAAACACCCATCAACTGATAATAATCCTTTTTCGCAGATGCCATATCCTTCAGCTCATCTCCTCATAATCGGCATCCACAACGTCTTCATCAGGAGAAGAAGAAGCTCCGCTCGCGCCTTGCCCCCCGGTCCCTCCATCCGGTCCCGGGCCAGTTCCGCTCGAAGCTCCTGAAGACGCCGAAGCCTGTTGATAGAGGATCTCGGCCAGCTTGTGCGAGGCCTTATTGAGCTCCTGCATGGCATTTTGGATCGCGACACTATCGTCCCCGGACACCGCGCCTTTGAGGACCTGAATCTTGTCCTGGATATTCTGTTTCTCCGCGTCTCCCACCTTGTCACCATGCTCGGCAAGCATCTTCTCCATCGAATACATCAGGCTGTCCGCCTCGTTCCTCGCTTGAATGAGCTCTCGTTTCTTCTTGTCCTCGCTGGAATGTGAATCCGCGTCCTTGACCATCCGCTCAACCTCGGTTTCCGACAGACCGCTGGAACTCTCGATCCGAATCTTCTGTTCCTTGCCGGTCCCCAGGTCCTTGGCCGAGACATGCACGATTCCATTGGCGTCGATATCAAAACTCACTTCGATTTGAGGGATTCCCCTGGGCGCGGGAGGCAAGCCCAGCAAATCGAAACGTCCCAGGGTTCTGTTGTCCGACGCCATCTCCCGTTCCCCCTGCAAGACATGCACCGTGACCGTTGTCTGATTGTCCGCCGCAGTGGAAAAGATCTGGCTTTTCTTCGTCGGAATCGTGGTGTTGCGCTCGATGAGTTTGGTCATGACCCCTCCCAGCGTCTCGATCCCCAGGGACAAGGGAGTCACGTCCAGGAGAAGCACATGCTTCACGTCGCCTGCCAATACGCCGCCTTGAATCGCCGCGCCAATGGCCACAACCTCGTCAGGGTTCACGCCTTTGTGCGGTTCCTTTCCGAAAAATTCCTTCACCATGGACTGCACGATCGGCATTCTCGTCTGTCCCCCCACCAGAATGACCTCATCGATCTCGTTGGGCGACAACCCGGCATCCGCCAACGCCCTCTGACAAGGACCCTTTGTCCTTTCCACCAGATCCTCCACCAGGCGCTCCAATTTGGCCCGGGTCAGGTTGAGATCCAAATGCTTGGCCCCGGATTGATCCGCGGTAATGAAAGGCAGATTGATGTTGGTTTCCATCATGGTGGACAATTCACACTTGGCCTTTTCCGCGGCTTCCTTCAGGCGCTGCAGGGCCATCTTGTCCTTTCTCAGATCGATATCCGTGTCCTTTTGGAATTCATCCGCGATCCAATCGATGACGCGTTGATCGAAATTATCCCCTCCCAGATGAGTATCCCCATTGGTCGCCTTGACCTCAAACACCCCTTCTCCCAGTTCCAAAATGGAGATATCAAAGGTGCCTCCACCTAGATCGTACACCGCGATCTTCTCGTCCTTTTTCTTGTCCAATCCATACGCCAAGGCCGCCGCTGTGGGTTCGTTGATGATTCGACATACTTCCAAACCCGCGATCTTACCTGCATCCTTGGTGGCCTGCCGTTGGCTATCGTTGAAATAAGCAGGCACCGTCACCACAGCCTGGGTCACTTCTTCACCCAGATATTCCTCCGCCGTCTTCTTCATCTTTTGAAGAATCATGGCCGAGATCTGAGGAGGCGCCTGTTGCTCCCCTACAACCACGATTCGCACATCCCCGGAAGATCCCTCCACGACCTTATAGGGCACCAGGGAGATCTCCTCCTGCACCTCGGAGAAACGGCGTCCCATGAATCTCTTGATGGAGAAGACCGTGTTTTCGGGATTGGTGACGGCCTGACCCTTCGCGGTCCTGCCCACCAGCCGTTCCCCCTTCCTGGTAAACGCCACAACAGAGGGCGTGGTTCTCTGCCCCTCAGGGTTGGTGATCACCATGCCCTCCCCCCCCTCCATGACCGCGACACAAGAATTGGTGGTTCCCAAATCTATACCAATGACTTTGCTCATTCATAAACCTCCTTGGGCATAAGCCCAACCACAATCATCTATGTCTTACTCTTCCGAGTCACTTCCATTCGTCTCCTCGACTCCCTCGAAAAGACCTGGATCCGCCTCTTTCTCGTTGCCAACAGCCTGTAGAAGCTCTCTCCAACCCATACCCTTGACAGGAGGGATTTCCTGAAGAGCCGGTTCGCCTCCTGACGAGGCTGCATCACCTGTCGCCTTGGGCTTGGTGACTTGAACCTTCGCTGGACGTAATACCTTGTACTTGTAGGTATAACCTGGTATGACTTCCGCTGAACAGATTTCCTCACATACCTCGTCCGATTCCACCACAGAAACCGCTTCATGAACCCTGGGATCAAACACGACTCCCTCCACGCTCATACGTTTGACCCCACGAGACTCCAGTACGTCGCTCATCTGGCGAAGAATCATTTCCACCCCTTGAGAGAAGGATTCCAGATCCGCTGTTCCCCTCGTTGAAACAGCCCTCTCAAAATTGTCCATCACCGGCAAAAACTCCCCGAGAAGCGCCATGGCAACTCGGTCCGACCACTCCTCTTGTTCTCGCTTGACCCTCTTCCTGAAGTTGTCCAGATCTGCCCGGTTCCTCAAAAGCGCAGATTTCGTCTCCTCCAGTTCAGTCCGAAGAACGCCTGGGTCCGTATCCGCCGTTTGAGCGTCCACGCTCGAGATTTCATCCTCCGACATCGAGCCCTCCCGCCTCAGGTTCTCTCGCGATTCCTGGACCCCTTTTTCCTCCGAGCAGGGGTCGCCATCGACCTCTTCCAGCCCCTTGTCGATGCTCTCGATCTCCTCGGGCCGCTCTTCAGAGATACGATCTTCTTCGATCATCTTGACCTCACCTTCATTCCACCATGGCTGGTGTCGCGTTCCATCAAGGCCGCGGAAAGGGCGCGAGAAAGACTTCTCACCATGGAGACTGTCGTCGCATAACGCATTCTCCTGGGTCCCAGGACAGCCAAAGCTCCAAGATGTCGATCTCCTATTCCATAAGAACTGGCCACCAGGCTGCAGCGACTGAAAGGACCCGGCATCATCTCCTGCCCTATCCTCACGGCGCAGCCACCCAGCCTGGCCACCCCTTCCAACATATCCACAATGCTCCCACCTCGTTCCAAAGCCTCCAAAAGACCCTCCAAATCCTCCGCCGCGATGAATTCAGGATGCCGGGCGAGGCACGGCGCCCCATCCCAGGAGATGGATCTTCGCTCCAATCGATGCAAGCCCCTTTCGAGTATCGCTCTTGTGAGTGAATTGGCCGTTCCGACGCCTTGGAGAAGATGAATCCCTTCACGAATAACATCGGGCAAGTGGCCCAAGGTGTGTCCCTTGCAAAGCCTGTGCAAAAACTCCGAAACCATGAGAACATCTCGCCTGTCCGCATTTCCATCGAAATCGAGGGCGTTCAAATGGATCAGTTGAGCCTCCAAGGTGACAACCAGCATGACCTTGTTGGGTCTCACATAAATCAGATCCACCGCTTCGCACATCAACTCCTTCAAACGGGGACGAAGGATCACACTGGGATAGCTGCTCAAATTGGCAAGGAGTCTAATCGCCGCGCGAAAAATATCCTCGGCATGCGCTTCCTCCTGATGCAGGGAATCCACCATATCCCGATGCTTTTCTTCTTCCTCCTGAAAGCTCTCCTTTTTCATGAGATGGTCCACATAGAATCGATATCCACGATCCGTGGGAACCTTTCCAGCCGAGGTATGGGGATGGGACACCCAACCCTCCTCCTCCAGTCTGGACAGGACTATTCTCACGCTGGCGGAACTCAAGCCCAGTTTCGCCCCGGACGTAACCCGACTGGAACTCACGGGCTTTCCAGTGAGAATGTACTCTCGCACAACATGGATGAGAACTGCTTCATCCCTAGGTCCATTGAAATTGTTCAGCTCTTCCATTCACGGTTCCTCCTAGCACTCTCCCAAGGAGACTGCTAATCCAAGAAAATATTATCAGAAAAGCACCTCGTTTCTCAAGTCCTTTTGTCGGCCCTGTCTGTCGGCCCTTGTGTCGGCCTTTCCACGTCCTTCATGGGATCGTCCTGGCGCACGCTCATCTCGATCGTTCCCCCATCCATTCCCATACCCGTTGAATTCCATCTTCAAAGGAGATCATGGGATGATACCCGAGAAGCGTTCTGGCCGCGCTGATGTCCGCTTCGGAATGGGGAACTTCTCCCTCCCTGGAAGGCATATATCGACATGAAAGCTCCTTCCCACTCAGATTTTCGATCGCTCGAATCAGATCCAACAGGCTTCTCCTCTGACCACAGGCCACGTTGATCTTCTTCCCTTGGCAACCCGGAGATCGGCTCGCCTTGATACAAGCGTCCACCACATTCTCCACATAGGTGAAATCCCTGGACTGGGTTCCGTCTCCATAGATCTCGACAGCGTCACCGGACATGGCGTTTCTAATGAACTTGGGGATCACCGCGGAATACTGGCTGGCCGGGTCCTGCCTGGGACCAAATACATTAAAAAAACGCAACGATACCGTGTAAAGCCCATGGGATTGCGCAAAAGCCGAGGCATAACACTCGCAAGAAGCCTTGGACGCGGCATAGGGAGACAAAGGAGCCAAGAGCATGTCTTCTTTCAAGGGCAAGACATGGTCTTTTCCATATACCGAAGAGGAACTGGCCAGGATCATCCTTTGTACCCGGCAATCTCTCGATGCCATGAGAACACGAAGCGTGCCGGAGACATTGACCTGGTGGGTATTCCACGGATCGGCCAAGGATCGTGGCACCGAAGGCAATGCCCCGAGATGATAGACCACATCTCGACCCCTCAGGCATCGGACCACGGTTTCGAAGTCCATGAGATCGCCCTGAACAAACTCGATCTCACGCAAAACACGCCTCAGATTCTCCTTCTTTCCGGTGGAGAGATTGTCCAGGACCGTGACCTGCATACCCTCGGTCAACAAGGCTTCGACAAGATGGGAACCTATGAATCCTGCTCCCCCTGTGACCGTGACCTTACCCATAAACTTGTTCGCCTGTCCTTTCTTTGGTTCCGCCTCCAACCACTCGGGAAAACCCGGGCACGGAAAACGCAACGCGACAAATCATCCCGGCAAATTGCCTTCCCGGGACGGATCATGTCATTATAGAAGATCCTATGAAACGAAACATCTTTTCATCCCATCCTCTTTTCAGCGCCTCCAAGTGGGGTGCATCCTCTCTCCAAAGCCGGGGCGAACAGTCCTGGATCCGGGGAGCCACAGCTCTCTATCTATGCCTTCTCTTGAGCCTGGCCGGTTCGGCGTCAGGACAAGGGATGGTGAATTGGATGCCCTCTATGGACCGTGCGTCTCTGATTGCCAGGGAAAGGAACCTGCCCTTGCTGTTATATTTTTACACCCCGGAAGAGAAATGGTGCTTCAGCATGGAGTTGTATACCTTCTGCGATCCAAAGGTTGTGTCGACAATCCACCAGAATTTTCTGCCCATTCGTTTGCAGCGTTCTGAACATCCACGACTCCTCAAAACCTACGGCGTCAAGCGTTTCCCAACCCTTCTCTTCCTCACTCCCTCGCAGGAAGAGATCGACAGGGTCGATCGATTCGTGGACGCGGTCACCTTCCTGCGGTTTTTGGAACGGGTCATTCAGGGCGAAAACACGTTTCTATATTGGAAGAACAGAGCAGGGAAAGGGTCCGAAGATCCTATTGCGTGGTTTCAATTGGCGGAAAGACATCTCTCCAGGGAAATGCACTCTGAATCCCAGGCTTATTATCGGAAGATCATCGCTCTGCCCTCCACGGAGCCTCCGTTGCTCCGGGAAGAAGCGGAGTTGGGCTATGCCTTTTCCGTGGGACAGAGCGGACGCCGAACCAAGGCGATTCAACTCTTGCAGGAGTTTTGCGCCAGGAATCCATCGTCCCCCCTGCAGGCCAAGGCCAGGTTCAGCATTGGACTCACCTATCTGTTTTCCAACAAGGACAGGAAGGCGGAGAGCCAGTTCCGCGAAGTGGCCCTGCATTACGGAGAGACGCCTCTGGGAAGGAAAGCTCTGATCATGGCGGAAGAACTCAAGATGAGCCGGGAGAACCGGGAAGAACCGAAATACATCCTGGACTGGGAGTCGGGATTCCTGGGCCAGGATTATTCATTCCCACTTCAAGATCGGGATGGGAAGAAAAAGAGGAAGTGAGTGGAACCCAAGGAGATTTGAATGCCTGCCAAGTATTTCCCTGAACTCTGTATCGAAAACAATTCCAAGATCGTGCTTATGGTGCTGGATGGCCTGGGCGGCATGGGCGGCATCCCCGGAGAGCCTGGAGGTCCGACGGAACTGATGGCGGCAAAGACACCCCATCTGGACAATCTGGCCGGGATCTCCTCCCTGGGATCCACCCTTCCTGTCGCGCGAGGAATCACTCCCGGGAGCGGGCCCGCGCATCTGGCTCTGTTCGGATACGACCCTCTACAATATCTTTTCGGCCGCGGAGCCCTTTCCGTGGCCGGGCTTGGGATGGAACAGCTCCGCACCGATCTGGCCGCCCGTATCAACTTCGCCACCATCGACAACGAGGGCAGGATCACGGACAGAAGAGCGGGCCGAATTCCCACCGAGACATGTAAGGCTCTTTGCGGGAAACTGGAGGCGCAGATTTCGATCCCGAACGTGGAAGTGAGAGTGCTGCCGGAAAAGGAACACCGAGCCGCCGTGATCTTCCGAACCGACCCTCCCTTGAGCGATGCCATGGCAGACACGGATCCCCAGGATGTGGGCGTGCCCGCAAAGCCTCCCATGGCAATCAAGGAAGAGGGACGCCGCACCGAGAATGTGGTCAGGGCATTCGTCGATCAAGCCTTTGAGATTCTGGCGGACGAGACACCGGCCAACGCGCTGCTTCTCAGAGGATTCTCGGGAAGGCCTGACCTGCCTGATTTCGGACAGGCCTATCGGCTACGTCCCGCGGCCATCGCGGTGTATCCCATGTACAAGGGTCTCGCGCACCTCCTGGGCATGGAACTGATCGAAGTCAAAGGGGCGGAACCCGGCGACGAAATCGATGCTCTGCTGGAAAAGTTTGACGCGTACAACTTCTTCTTCGTCCATATCAAGGGAACCGACAGCAGGGGGGAGGATGGAGACTTCGACGGGAAGGTCTCTGTCCTGGAACAGGTCGACGTCCAGATCCCAAGGATCTTGGAGAAACGTCCCGAATGTTTCGTGGTGGCGGGCGATCATTCCACACCCTCTTCCATGAAATCCCACAGTTGGCACCCGGTCCCATTCCTGCTTCATTCGCGGTATTGCAGAACGGAAGGGAGGATCGGATTCAGCGAGGACGCCTGCAAGACAGGTCACCTGGGACAATTCCCGGCAGTGGAGGTCATGCAATTGGCTCTGGCTCATGCGGGACGTCTCGAAAAATTCGGGGCCTGAACCCGGCCAGACGATTCACGCGCTCCTTGCCCCGCCGTTCTCAAGCCCTTGCCCGGATCGGGTGCATCGAGTGTTTTGCTTTCATTGCACGGAAATCGCTTCGTTTTCCAGAATCCCGTACCGGGCGAGAAGATCCTCATAAACAGCAGACGTGTCTTCGTTGGGTTCGATTCGAGAAGATGGTTCCGAAACCACATAGGTCTCGGCGATCTCTCGCCACGAAAGAGGTCCACCGAATTTTCCTGTCGCGGTGATCCCGTGAAGCGCCCTCATGGCCGCGCCCAAAGCGGCGCTGTTCGAGACCCGAGGTCTCACCACTTCAGCCTGGAACACATCCGCCATGACTTGAAGCAGGGATCGATTCCTCGACGCGCCTCCCGTGGCGTGTATTCTTTCGGTCTTGACACCCATCCACTGAGAATGCAGACGCATCGATGTCATCTGGGCCTCCACGACACCTCGCACATGCCCTTCCATGTCATCCTCCGACAGATTGAATCGCCTGACACCAGGGCACAGGACCCTGGGAACGATCTCGGGTTCGAAGTAGGGCAAGAGCACCTTTCCAGCATTGCCCGGCGCAGAACCATCAAGAATCTCCGAGAAAGCCCTCCAATCCAATCCATAAGCGTCCCGAATCCGCTCCCGAGCCAAAGATCCGTTCTTGAAACAAATGAGACTCATGTATCCACCCATGGGAGATCCAAACACATGGCCTTCGCCCCTGGGGTCGGTCTTGACCTCGGCCAATGGACCGAACAATGTGTCGCTCGTCCCCAGGCTAATCGCCACCTGTCCAGGCCGATGAAGCCCAACGCCCGCCAGACTGTTCGGGTTGTCTCCGGACCAGGCGATCACCTGACAATCCTTGGAAAAGCCGTATCGCTCGACGAAGTAGGAATGCACCGATCCCACGATCGAATGAGATGAAACCACAGGCTTCAATTTGGACAGCAACGCGGGCGCAGTGGCTTCGCACGCATCAGGACTCCATTGCCTTCTCGATATATCCATGAGGTTGGTGCCGGCTCCATCTCCTGGATCCACACCCGCGATCTTCCCCACCAGCAAGGAAGCCATAAAGGAACTCACCAGGCAAATCCATCTCGTTTCACGATAGAGATCGTCCTGTTCCTTGTGGAACTTTCGAATCTGCGGACCTGTGAAACGCTCGAAAGCGATCGACCCCGTCAATCGAGCCGTTCGGTCTCTCCCCCCCAAAAGGTCCATGATCTCCTCGCATTCCGCGGTCGTACTCGAGTCCATCCAGACAGGAGAAGTGGGTCGCGAGAAGATGCCCTCCAATTGAGCGTTCAGGTCCTGACCGGGATCCAAATCCCTCAGTTTCTTCTCCGCGGTTTCTCCCAGGCACACGCTTCCGTGCTGTTGCCCGGAACCGGAAATAGCCTGAATGGAGCCCAGATCGAAGCCTGTCCCTCGAAGCTCGGAAAAGAGCGCGTCCAAAGCTGCCACCCACATCATGGGAGGCGCGTGGACCACCTTGGGATCAGAGGATCTCAATACCCCATGTGTCGTTCGAAACTCGGGCAATTTCGCGTCAAACTCCACATTCATTTCCAAGAGAGGTTTCGCGCTCCCTTCCTCCAGAATCAACGCGCTGAGGCTCTGCGTGCTCGAATCCAATCCCAGGGTTCGCATCGCCATATCTCCCACCTCCTATTCGTCCAAGATCCAACCTGCTCGAGGTCCGCGTATATCTGCCCTTGCATCATATTCATCTTTGGGTTCGGTTCCTGCCACAAAGGCCTGCCTGTAACTGATCCCGCTCCGATTCGAAGCCACGCGACCTGTCCTGCCATCCATATTCACAAAAACGATTCCTGCTGGAATGGGAAATTCGGAAGGCACCGTATCCTTGAGCGCTTCGGTCATGAACCTCGCCCAAATCGGCGCCGCGACCACCCCGCCGGTCTGTCCCCTTCCCATGGATTTCCTGTCATCATACCCCACATACACCGCGCAACAGAGTTCAGGGGTATATCCCACGAACCACGCGTTGACGTAATTGTCCGTGGTCCCTGTCTTTCCCGCGACAGGTCGATCTCCCAATCGCGCGGCCTGCCCTGTGCCCAGGGTGATCACCTTTTTCAGACAATCGGTGACGAGGTAGGCCGCCTCCTGTGAAAGAACGATCTTCTCGCGCCGTTGTTCCGTGTGAAGCACCTCGTCGCTGGCCGAACGAATCTCTTTCAGGCAGTGCGGTTCCACTCGAACCCCCCTGTTGGCGAAAACGCAATAGGAACTGGCGATCTCCAGAGGCGTCATGGCCACGGAGCCCAGTGCCATGGTCAAATTCCTGTATTCCTGCAATCGTTGAGGCGCGATTCCGAGCATTTCACTGCAAAGCGCGATGACTGGATCCATGCCCATCTGCTCCAAGAGCTTGATGGCTACGATGTTCCTCGAATGAATGATCGCCTCCGCCAGGGTCGTGGGACCATAGAAACGATTGTCATAATTTCCAGGCATCCAAGGGCCACGAGGATTCCTGGAATCTCTGATTATGGGCGCGTCCTGGAACACCATGGCGGGCGCAAAACCCCTCTGAAACGCTGTGGCGAAAAGCAAGGGTTTGAAGGCGGATCCCGGTTGCCGAAGAGCCTGCGTGGTTCTGTTCCATTGATTCCGTATGTAGTCTGTCCCGCCCACCATGGCCAGGATCTCTCCGGACTGAGGCGACAGAGCGATCAAGCCCCCTTGGATCATCGCGTCCCGCTCCTCCTCGGAATCATGATGATGTCTTTGCAGGAGATACTGCGCGTTCAGTTTGGCCAAGCCCTCGTCCAACGCGGCCTGAGCCGCCGCTTGCATGTCCAGATCCAAGGTGGTCACCACGGTCAATCCCCCCCTCCACACCTGGTCCTCTCCAAGATCCCGTTCCAACTGACCCCTGACATAATCCACAAAATAAGGCGCCTCGTTCTCCGAGAGCGTGGAACGATTCAACTGAAAAGACTCCAGCATGGCGCGTTGACGATCCTCTGGCGCAATGAATCCACAGGCCACCATGCGAGACAAGACCACACCCATCCTGTCCCGCGCCCCCTGCATGTTCTTGAAAGGGGACAGCCTGGAAGGGGATTGCGGAAGACCCGCCAACAGAGCCGCCTCGGCCAAGCACAGGTCCATGGCAGGCTTGTCAAAATGGATCCTGGCCGCGGCCTCAATTCCATAGGCATTGCTCCCAAAGAAGATCTGATTCATATACAGTTCCAGGATCTCCTGTTTCGAGTATCGTCGCTCGATCTGAATCGCGAGCAAGACCTCCTTGAATTTTCTCGAAAAAGTCTTCTCTTTCGTGAGAAACAGGTTGCGGGCCAATTGCTGCGTGATCGTGCTTGCGCCCTGCGCCTTGCGCCCTTCACGCACATCCGCCAGCAAAGCTCTGGCGATGCCACGAAAATCCACCCCTTGATGAACGAAGAACTTGACATCCTCCACTGCCACAATGGCCTGAATGAACTGGGGCGCGACCTGGTCCATGGTGACAAGCATCCGCTTTTCCGCTCCGAATTGGGCGATGAGTCCGTGGTCTCTGTCCAGAATACGCGTGATCAACGCGGGCTGATAATGAGCCAGTTCCTCAACAGACGGAAGCTGCCTGGAATAGGAGAGAACCAAGGCCAAGATGACGCCAATCCCGGCAGACGTCAAGGCACAGAGAAGTACAACCAGACGCCTGATCCAGACCCAAATGCCGGGTCCTCTATGTCTCCTGTATGGGTATTTCGCCCGCATGTCTCTGAACCGGTTGGACCTTTGATTTTAGCAAAGACTCAAACGCAACCGATTCCCTTCCTCCTTGACGAAGATGGAGAGCATGCCTTCGGTATAGGGTAAGTCTCTCCCTTGGTCGAAGCCAGCCGACCACCTTCCCACAAGCAACCCCAGGTGGGTCCCTCGAAACCCGACCAGCGATCTCATGATCCTTCGACTGGGCATACCTACCCCCAACAAGTCATACCCCATCAGCGACAAAGCGTTCTCGCCCGGGTCCGCTCCTTGGGTCTTGAGCAACACACTCGGTGGGATGGAGGTAATCCCCCTGACAGGAATCCAGTGACTTCCCACCACCCAGGCACAACGACACGAGCGTTCTTCCGCCTGTCGCCGCAGGATCCATGCCATGGCCTGTTGGCAGTCGGCAAGATCCCTGGCGAGCAAGAGAATCCCATCGCCCTGCCCATCCAACGCCTCTCGTATTCGATCCATCACATCTGGATTCGCGGACAAACGGTCCGGCCCGGGGGGATCCAGGGGACCATCGTGAAACGTCACCTCCAACTCCTCCCCCCCAAGCCAGGGAAGGCAAACCAGACGCAGGAAAAACGGGGGATCTCCCACCAAAGTGCCTGCCAGGACCGCTTCACCTTCTTCCGTGACATCGTGGCAAACCAGATGAAGGATGGCTCTGCGAAAGGTTTCCCAATTCCTGCTCAGTTCCCGCAGCTCCCTGTCTTCTCCACAGGCAGAAGGGCTCGACAAGAGATGTTGTTCCTGGATATCGCGTTCCATCCTGAATCCAGAACACCCTTCCTGTCGAAGTCTGGAGAAACAAGCCACGAGTTTCAGGGGAAGTTCGCGTTCCAGGCTCTCTCGATGCGTGGCGAAGAGGGATTTCTCCCTTTCCAGAGCGTGGGAAAGTTTCATGAGCGCCGCATCCAGGGTTCCCCGTTCTTCTCCGGTTCTGACCATATCTACGAAAAAGGCACCAAACACCTCCGGCTGTTCGCTGAAGGCCACGGTCAAGGAATCCCCCAATGCAGCACTCTCCCGGACACGGCCCAGCGCTTTTCGCATGCGGTCCGTGGTCATGGCCTCGGCGCAACTGTCCAGAGCCCTTAAGATAGGGGTTCCCACATCCATCAGGCTGGAAAGTCTGAAGGAGAACAGGATGAGTTGATTCAAGTCCTCTTCGGTCATCATGGACACAGTAGCAGGAGAACAAGTAAAGAGGCAACCCAAGAGCAGCGACAAGGATTCGCGGGTCAACCCGGTCCCATATGGCGTTCTCTTGGATTTCGTTCTAGAATGTTTGTATGAAAGACTTGATCCTCATTCCATTTCTCCTCCTTTCCACCCAGGTATGTTGCGACACGAATCGCATAGTGGAACGTCTGAAGCGAGGGGATCCCATGGAACGCAGACAGGCAGCCTATGATCTGGGCGAAAAAGGAGATGATTCGACGATCGTGCTCTTGGTGGAAGCCCTGGAAGATCACGAACCTGGAGTGCGTTGGGCAGCCTGCATCTCCCTGGGCAAGCTGAGAGCGAAAGACACCGTGAACATCGTGATCTCCCTTCTCCAGGACAAAGACCCGGAGGTCAGATGGGCTGCCGCCTGGACCCTCGGTTTCCTGGGAGGAGACGAAGCGGTCCAGGCTCTTCTGAACGGATTGAGGGATCCTTCCCCTGATGTGGCGCAGCAGGCGAAGGATTCCCTGGAGCTTCTCACCGAAAGATGGTGGAGCGAGCATAAGGACGATCCAAAAGCACATAGGGAACTGGGAGTCCTGTACGGACAGCGTCAACTGTACGACCAGGCGATCCTGGAGTTACATCGGGCCATCGAACTCAAACCAGACTATGCCCAGGCTCATGTGGACCTGGGAGTGACATGGGGCTTCAAGGACGATATTGACAGATCGATTCACTACCTAAACAAGGCGCTTCAGTTGGATCCAGCCTCGTTCGAGGGCCACTACTATTTGGGAGTGGCGCTGAAGAAGAAGGGCGACCTGGATGATGCCATTCGGTCCTTCCTGCGGGCGTATGAGTTGAAACAAGATCAGTTGGAATTATGTTACAACTTGGCCAGATCCTATGCCGCGAGGGGAGACATTTCCGCTACAGCACTTTGGCTGGAAAAGGCCTTCCAGATATCACCCCAAATGATCTCCTTCGCCAGAAAAGATCCCAGTCTAGACGGAGTGCGTGGCAGACCGGAGATCCAATCGCTTTTGTCCCAAGAACCTGATTCGTAAATCTTCAGTGAACCCGATCTGATCGAGGGCTTGAACTCAGCAAGGCGAGGAATGTATGAATCGTCTTGGCTCATGCTCGGCTCGCTGGAATCTTGATGAGGCGAGCCTGTGCGGACAGGGTCGGCCCGAGGAACCGAGCTCAAGCTCGGTGGTCGGCCCACCCCTGAACCCGCCAAGACGATTCATACACTCCTCGCCAGCCCTCTATAATCTAAGATCAGATCGGGTTCACTGAAGATTTACCCTGATTCTGCTCAAAAGTCCAGCAGTCCCTCGCCGCCTCCTGTTCACTGAAGCACTTTCTTCTCCACCAGGAATTCCTTCTTTACCGCAGCCATCTTCTCTTCCTGGGTTTTGGCATGACGACAGCCCAATCCCAAAGCGCGCGCTTCTTCCTCATTCCCCCATGAACGAAAGAAGCATTTTTCTGGTCCTTGGCCCGTCTCCCTCGAAGAAATAAAGGGACTGCCATGTGCCCAGACAGATTCGGCCTTGCCGAACGATCAAAGTCAAAGAGACACCCACCGTACTGCTCTTGAGGTGGGCGTCGGAATTCCCCTCCGCGTGGCGCCACCCCGCGTGCGCTGGATAAACTGTCCCGAACCCCGACAAAAGATCGCTTCTGACGTCAGGATCAGCGTTTTCATTGATGGTAATTCCCGCCGTGGTATGGGGGACAAAAAGAAGGAGATGTCCCTCCCTCAGGATTCGCTCTTCAAGCCAGGATTGCACCTGTTGGGTGACATCGACCAGATCGCACCTTTGGCGCGTCTTCACCTGGATTTCTCCGCAGATCACCTCTTGCCCCTTGTCTCCTTCTCTGGCTCCTGATTGCTACAAGATCCATTCTCAGTAAATCACAAGCTGATTTCCTTTTTCAACCCCTGATCCAGTTGAAAGGGTTTCTGGCCAACCCGCGCTTTCAAGCGTTATCGAGCCGTGACAAGGATCTCCTAAACGTAAATATTCAGTGAACCCTGGACCCAACCTTGATACAATGGGAATTCGCTGAAAGTTTACCGAAGGAGAAAGGGTGAAACGGCTTCTGATCGTGGGCTGTCGCGGCATGCTGGGATCCGATCTCATGACCTGGAAATGGAAGAATTGGGAGGTTCGAGGGGTCGACGTGGATGAATTGGACATCACTCAAAGAGATGCAGTCCATCGTTTCATTCGGGACCTTCATCCGAAGACCATCATCAACGCGGCCGCCTACACGCGCGTGGACGACTGCGAGAAGGAAGAAGCCTTGGCTCGCAGGATCAACGCGCTGGGACCCAAATATCTGGCCGAAGGCGCCAAGGAGATCGGAGCACATCTCATTCATATCTCCACGGATTACGTTTTCGATGGAACAAGAAAAGAGCCTTACAGCGAATGGGATCTTCCCAACCCGATCAACGCGTACGGTAGAACCAAACTATGGGGAGAACAGATGGTTCAACAGGTGGGAGGTGAATGGACCTTGGTGAGAACACAATGGCTCTATGGGACACAGGGTCCCAACTTCGTGGAGAAGATGATCTCCTTGGCGCGGGAACGTCCCACCCTGAATGTCGTGAACGATCAGACCGGTTGCCCCACCTGCACAGTGGATCTGGTCCGTCAACTCGTTCTATTGGCTGAAGAGCGTCTTCTGGGACTTGTTCACGCTTCTTCCATGGGTTGCTGCACCTGGTACGAGTTCGCAAAGTCTATTTTCCTGGGTTTGAAATGGGAACATGTCGATCTCAAGCCCATCGATTCTTCCGACCTTGCTCTGCCCGCGAAACGCCCGATCCATTCCGTGCTGGAGAACGGCCATCTATCGGCCACGGGACTTGACATCATGCCCTCCTGGCAGGATGGGCTCCTGGCCCATCTGAAACGCGAAACGACCTTCGGCTCGGATACGAAGGAACCATGAGAACCCTTCTCCTGGGTCTGGACGGGGCTGATTCCCGTCTTTTCCCGCAACTGGTGGAAAGCATTCCCCTTCCATGTTTTCAGAGTTTCTTTCGCGAAGGGACCTGGGGCACGCTCCTTTCGACCCTGCCCCCCAGCAGTCCTCCGGCCTGGACATCCATCCTGACCGGGGTGGATCCAGGACGACATGGCGTGTTTCATTTCAGGGGCCCTCTGGATGAACGAGGCAACAGACCCCTTCTCAGGACATCCCACATCCAGGCAGACCGTCTCTGGCATCTGGCCAACCGTATGGGCTGGAAGACAGGCGTGATCAACGTGCCGGTCGTATATCCCTCGGAACCGCTGGTGGGCTTCATGGTCAGCGGCATGTTGACGCCTGAGGGAGCCAAGGATTGGATCTATCCCCGAGACTGGGGACAAGACCTGGAAAGACAGACAGGTCCCTTGCCATTTCATGCCTCGCAAGAGGATCCAATCTCTCACGTGCGATGCCTGGCCGATGCATGTCAGAGATGGACAGAAGCCACGCTGTGGCTTTATTCGCGATGCCCAGTGGACCTGCTGATGCTGGTTTTCGTTCTATTGGATCGGCTACAACACAGGTTTTTCTCGAGGATCGCGAGGCTTTGCGCAGAAGGAAAGCCCAGGGACCCGTTGGACCAGGAGATCGTGAAAGCGCTTCTTCGCCTGGATGAATGCGCGGAAAGGCTTCGAGACACGTTAAAGCCCTCAGAGATCTGGATGGTCTCGGATCATGGATTTGGACCGGTGGAGGGGGTCATCGCGCTCAACAGGCTCATGACAGAGATCGAATTGGCTTCTTTTCATCCCACGGAAAGGGCATTGCCAGGCGTCCTGCTCGGGGGAATCGAAGACAGGGTGGATTGGGATAAAACGCGCGCCTATCTCTCCAGTCCTTTGGAATCGGGAATCCTGATCAATACAGCGCTGGGCCGAGCCAAAGTTCCTGAGGGAAGTCGCCTCTACAAGGAGATCCAAACCTCATTGACTTCCATCCTGCAAGGACTCAAACATCCGGATCAAGGGACACGCCTCTTCGAAACGGTCGTTTCGCGAGAGGCCCTTTATTCGGGTCCCCACGTTCGAAGGGGTCCTCACCTTTTCCTGGTTCCCATGTCCCAACGTTTTCATCTTTCCATCGACCCGGAAGAACCCGCCCTGGTTCGTTTCCCAAGGGAAGACGAAGAAGGCATGCATCGAAGAGAAGGTCTCTGGCTCACCCTAAAAGAAAAGGGCCCTCTTTTGCCGCGGGGCAGGCGCCTTTCATGCGAGCAGATTCCCAGAGCGGTGCTGGCTCTAGAGTCCCTTGTCTTTTAAGACGAACAAGGGTCTTTTCTTGACCTCATCGTAGATTCTGCCCAGATATTCCCCCAGGATGCCCACCGTAATGAGCTGTACCCCGCCAATGAAACAGATCAAGATGACGGTCGTCGAATACCCGCGAACCGTGGTGGTCGTGAAAAGCTTCTGAAAAAGGGTGGCTATGCCATACAGAAAAGCGAATCCTGAGACAATGAAGCCCGCCATGGTAGCCAGGCGAAGAGGCATGAAAGAGAAGGAGATGATTCCATCAAACGCCAGCTTGAGCAACTTCCTGAAGGTGTATTTAGGCTCACCCGCTTGTCTGGCCTGGCGTTCGTAGGCCATGCCGACTTGCCTGAATCCCACCCAGCTCCGAATCCCACGGACGAAACGGTTCCTCTCCGGCATTTGTCCGAGCAATTCCACGATCTTTCGATCCATGACACAAAAATCCCCGGCGTCCAAGGGAATGGGTATGTCGGATAGAAACTGCAGAATGCGATAAAAAGCCGAGTACATGGCCCGTTTTAGAGCCGACTCTTTTCGCCGGGTCCTGATGGCATACACCACCTCATATCCCTCCCGAAGCTTTTCAATAAACGAAGGGAGCACCTCAGGAGGATCCTGCAAATCCGCGTCCATCACCGCCACAATGTCACCGCGAGTCTCTTGGAGACCGGCGGAAATGGCCGTTTGATGTCCAAAATTGCGGGAAAAGGAGAGATACTTGAACCTAGGGTCTTTCTCATGGATTTCCCTCAAGAGATCCAAGGAACGATCCCTGGACCCGTCATCCACAAAGATCACCTCATATGCTTTTGTCACCATGGGAAGGGCGGAAGAGAGGCGCTCAAACAAGCTAGGTAAGACCATCTCCTCATTGAAAACCGGCAGAACCACTGACAATTCAATTTGTTCGGACATCATCATCCTCCCAGAGTTCCATGGTGAAGCCATCTCTTTCTCTTATTCATGCTACCGAGTGGTACCTGCGAGAAGCAAGGGGCACGGGAACGCTTGAAAGGCCTGTTCTTCTGACCTATAATATTTGGCTCTTGTTGAGAAGCATTTGGATAAACGTTCGGAACAGGTCCGTGGACGCCTTGCGTCTGTGGTCTGATGGAGGAATGATTATGGGTAAGCTTAGGGGTTTCGTGTCACCGTTCCTGGTCTTGTTGGGAACATGCTTTTGTCTTCCCGCGCTTGGGATTACACCCACCCCCACACCTGTCTGCCAGGACTTCTGGTGGGAGGATTTCGAGGACTTCGACGATTGGGGTCCAGGAATCATGCACAACGCCTGGATCCAGAACACGGATCCCAATGTGATCGAAGCCTTCCAGCCAGGCTTCAATACCCTGGACCCAATGAGCCAGGTTCAGGGTGCCCTTGTGGGCGACCCGATCCTGGGCTTCACCGAGGCCATCAATCCCATCGATTCCACCGGCTGGTGCGCCTTGGAGATTCGCTTCGATCGATTCGCCCAGTTCATGAGCGGTGGGGTCTCCTGGCTGCTGGAGGTCAGCTATGACGGCGGCATGACATGGAACCCGATCGTGGGCGGCGGACCGGATCCAGGCTGGATCCCCACCGGTCCTCTGCCCCTGGGTGGCCCGGCAGACAACAACCCCATGCTCATGATCCGCTTCACGATCTTCTCCTTCGATCCAGCGGATATCCTGTGGCTGGACAACATCTTTATCCATGCGTGTCCGTGTGGTCCCACCCCGACACCTGTGCCGACCGATACGCCGGCGCCCACCGACACGCCCGTGGGCACGCCGACGGCGACTCCGACAGCCACCGATACACCCATCGGAACCCCCACCCCCACCCCCACACCTGTGTGTCAGGACTTCTGGTGGGAGGATTTCGAGGACTGGGACGATTGGGGGAGAGGACCCATGCATGAGGCCTGGATCCAGAACACGGACCCCAACGTCACTGAAGCCAACCAGCCCGGGTTCAATACCCTGGACCCGACAAGCAACATTCAAGGCGCTCTTTGGGGCGATCCGAACACCGGAGTGACCCAAGCGACCAACCCCATCGACGCGACCGGCTGGTGTGATCTGGAGATTCGCTTCGATCGATTCGCCAATATCATATCCGTGGGAGCCTACTGGATTCTCGAAGTCAGCTATGACGGGGGGATCTCCTGGACTCCCATTCTGTCCGGTGTGCAGGATTTCGGTTGGACCTTTTCTGGCATTCTTTCCCTGGGTCCTCAAGCGGACAACAATTCCCAACTCATGATCCGCTTCAGCATCTACTCCTCAGACCCCAACGATGTCCTGTGGCTGGACAACATCTTTATTCATGCCTGCCCGTGTAGCGCAACAGCCACTCCAACGGCCACCGACACGCCCGTGGGCACGCCGACGCCGACTCCGACAGCCACCGATACGCCCTTCGGAACCCCCACACCCACCCCCACGCCTTTCTGCCAGGACTTCTGGTGGGAGGATTTCGAGGACTTCGACGATTGGGGTCCAGGAATCATGCACAACGCCTGGATCCAGAACACGGATCCCAATGTGATCGAAGCCCTCCAGCCAGGCTTCAATACCCTGGACCCGATGAGCCAGGTTCAGGGTGCCCTCGTGGGCGATCCAATGCTGGGCTTCACCGAGGCCATCAATCCCATCGATTCCACCGGCTGGTGCGCCTTGGAGATTCGCTTCGATCGATTCGCCCAGTTCATGAGCGGTGGGGCCTCCTGGCTGCTGGAGGTCAGTTATGACGGCGGCATGACATGGAACCCGATCGTGGGCGGCGGACCGGATCCAGGCTGGATCCCCACCGGACCTCTGCCCCTGGGTCCCGGGGCGGACAACAACCCCATGCTCATGATCCGCTTCAGCATCTACTCCTCAGACCCCAACGATGTCCTGTGGCTGGACAACATCTTTATTCATGCGTGTCCGTGTGGTCCCACCCCGACACCAACTGCTACCGATACACCGACACAGGTGCCGACCGATACGCCGACGCCAACGTCGACCCCGACGCCGGTGCCACCGCCAGTCATCACGAATATCGACCGCGACAAGACAACCAACCCGATCAGCAACTGGGTGGACATTACCTTTACCTCTGTGGCCGGAATTTGGTATGACGTGGAATGGACGTCCGACCTGATTGCCCCGTCCTGGTCTATCGTGGGATCCATCCAGGCTATGGGATCGAGCACGACCTTCCGTGACAATGGCCCGGTCTTCAGTGAGACCTACTACCGTGCCAGGGTGCAAGGCGGAGCGGTCTCTCCAGCCGGCGCGGGCGTATTGCCGGTGACCGTGATCGGCAAGGGAAGCAAGCCCGCTCAGTTGGCCATGATGACCTCCTCGCTTTTACCATGTGGTGGCGTCAATATTCATAATGTCATCGGCTTCCAGGGAACCGGGGCCTGGGATTCCAGCACCGCGGACGAGGTTTGGCGCTGGCATCATCGCACCGGAAGCTATGAAAGAGCGTGGCTCTTCGACTCCGGCGGGACCTACCCGGCTTATGACGGAACCTGGTTCGACCTGTCGACAGGTGCGCCCTCCGGCATGAATCTCGCGTCTGGACTCGGCTTCTGGATGAGAAACAAATCCGCAAGCCAAAGCACCATCTATTTCGATGGAATGGTGCCCAAGGCCGAGGTTCCGGTGCCTATCGATGTGAGTGCCACGGCTATGGTCCTGCACCAGATTGGGCAGCCTCTGCCCATCGACGCGGCCCTGGACGAGGCGAGCACAACCCTGATGGCCGATGGCGCCAAAGGCGGATGGGACAGTACGTCGGCGGATGAGATCTGGTCCTATATCCAATCGGCCGGGGACGGCTATCAACGAAGCTGGCTGTTCGACTCGGGCGGGACCTATCCGGCCTACGACGGTATCTGGTTCGATCTGTCCACAGGCGCACCCACCACCCAGGTTCTAACCAAAGGCCTTGGCTGGTGGTACCGGTCCAAGGCGGATGTATCCAGAGAAGGCGCCCCGTCCTGGAATTGGACCGAGCCGGTTCCCTATTGATTCCTGATGGGCTCAGAGGCCCGGAAAGCGGATCCAAAACCGCTTTCCGGGCCTTTTTTTCTCCAGGCAAACCTGCGATCTAAATATTCAGTCTATTTCTGCTATTTCTTGACCGTCTCTCCCTCCTGATGATAGGATAAATCTATCTTTGGGGCGGTAGCTCAGTTGGGAGAGCGCATCCCTCGCACGGATGAGGTCGGGAGTTCGAGCCTCCTCCGCTCCATGTGGGTTTACACGCGTGAGGAACCAGATCATGTCATTCCCAAGTAAGGCAGGTATTCTTCTCCTAACCGCGTCCTCTTTCTTGCCAGGCTGTGGAGCATGGCACATACGCGAGGGAATTACGGCGTTGGAGAGGGGAGCCACGGAACAGGCTGTATTCCATTTCGAGAAATCGATTCAGTATTCCCCTCGGAAAGCCACTCCGTACACTCAATTGGGCTCCCTCCACCTCAAAGCCGGCAGATATGAGAGAGCCATCGACATGCTGAGACGAGCTGCCTATCTGGAACCCAGGAATGACGCCATCCTGTTGAACCTGGGATTGGCACTGGAGAGCCGAGGGGATAGGGAACAGGCGGCCCAACAGTATCTCTCCATCTTGCAGTGGGATCGAGCCAACGCAAAGGCTCATTATTTGTTGTCTCGTCTCAGGCAACGAGAAGGCCGTCTCGAGGAGGCACTTCATAACGCGGAGCTTGCCATACGTTTCAGTATGAGCGAAGAAGATCGATTGAACTACCGCCTGAGCCGAGCCAGGATCCTGGTCGACTTGGAACAGTTTTATGAAGCCCTGGAGGAGATCCGTTTCGTGGAGAATTCCAAGCTTGATGCCGAAGGGATCGATGGCCTGAAAGGAGCTGTTCTTGTGGGACTGGGAGGCCCCTTGGATCAAGCGGAAATAGCCCTGCAATCCGCCATTCGCAAGGAACCGTCCGAGCTGGCCCATCGTGTCAACCTCGCGTGCCTTCACATGAAGAGGAAAAGGTGGGAAGAGGCTGCTCGCGAGCTGGAAATCGTGCTTTCCAGGGATGGCGCTCGACGTGGCATCCATAGCCAACTGGGATTATGTTATGAAGCCATGGGACGAAACGAATTGGCCGTAGCCTTCTACACGCAGGCGCGTCTTCTCAATCCGTCAGATCCCATAGCCATTGAGGGACTGAAACATCTGGAAAACCGCTAGGAGGATTCTTTGCCATCCATGGAAGAGGGTGAACGCCCACAACAACGCCTGGTCGCCTTCCTGCATCGAGTGGACCAACTGCTGAATGAATTGGAAGAGGCCTTAAAGACTCTGGAAGATGAGCCTTTGGAGGAAGAGGAGATTCAATTCATTGCCGATGAGATCAACACCCTGATCAGAGGCAGGGACAATCTGGCTTCCGAAGTGCGAGCGGATGTATATCGAAAATACAAGAGCATTCTCATGAAACACAAGGAAACCGCCGTTGTCAGCGTGATCGACAACACCTGTACAGGATGCCATCTCCAGATTCCAACAAGTCTCACCACAAAGATGAAATCAGAGGATATCATTCATTTCTGTCCCAGTTGTGGTCGAATCCTCGTGATCGAAAACGCCTGACACGAAGGAGGGTTCACCCTTGTCACAATTTCTGGTCACAGGTGGTGTGGGATTTATTGGCAGCAATCTGGCCATGCACTTGGCTTGTCAAGGTCATACCGTGCGCGTATTCGACAATTTTTCCAGGCCAGGCGTGGAAGAAAACGCTCGCTGGCTTGAAGAGTCTCATGGCAACCAGGTGGAAATCATCAAGGGAGATGTCAGGACCATCGAATCCATCATCGATGCCAGCGAAGGCTGTGACGCCATTTTTCACCTGGCAGGACAGGTGGCGGTCACCACGTCGATCCAATCCCCACATGCCGACTTCGAGTGTAACCTGATGGGTACTGTCAACGTCCTCGAGACCGCGCGGCGTTCGGGAAGAAAGATGCCTGTCATCTACGCGTCCACTAACAAGGTTTACGGGGATTTGGCGCACATTCCATGTCGAGAAGAGCCGTTCAGGTATGTCTTCTCGGATGGCCGTCTCGGGGTGAACGAATCTGCGCCTTTGGAATTTCAAACCCCCTACGCCTGTTCCAAGGGAGCAGGCGATCAATACGTGATGACCTATGGTCGCGTCTATGATGTTCCCACCGTGGTACTTCGCATGTCCTGCATCTACGGAGACAGACAATTCGGCACGGAAGACCAGGGATGGGTCGCTCACTTCGTGGCCAAGGCGCTCAGAAAGGAAGCGATCGTCATCTACGGCGATGGAAAACAGGTCAGGGATATTCTTTTCGTGACCGATGTGGTTCGGGCCTATGAAAAGGCGTTCGAGAGAGCCGACCTCATCTCAGGCACAGCCATCAATGTGGGGGGGGGTCCAGCCAATTCCGTCTCACTTCTTGAATTGCTTCTCATGCTGGAAAAGAGACTCGAGATCCAGGTGAAGAGGCGTTTCGCCCCTTGGAGACAAGAGGATCAGAAGATCTTCATATCCAACATTGAACAGGCCCGCGAGAGGCTGGGTTGGTATCCTGTCATAGATGTGCAAGAGGGACTCGCCCGTATGATCGAATACACCCAAGACCATATCGACTGGTTTGTCTGAGTTCGCGAAATCCGAGAAGAAAGCACGACCATGGAAAAGATCAGGATCGGCCTGGTAGGTGTGGGGATGTTTGGAGGGGATGTGCATCTTCGAACCTACGCGGATCTGCAGCGCTGCGGAATCGCGCCCTATCTTGGACGCATTGGCCTGGACGACTGGGCCCGTCCCTTGGCTCCACTCGAGTTTTCCCTGGTATCCGTGGCATCCAGATCCAAAGACTCTGCCGAGAAAGCGGCAGACAAGTTCCACGCCACGTATGCACAGCCCCGTCCCATGCCCTTTTGGGGTGAGATGCCATGGGAAGACATGCTGACGTCCATCGAACTGGACGTTCTGGCCATTGCCACCCCTGATGATCTCCACTTCTTGCCGGCCATGCGAGCGCTTCAACTGGGTAAGGATGTGCTTCTGGAAAAACCCATGTGTTTGGACCTGTACGAAGCGGACGCCCTTTGTGAAGCCGCCAAAGAAACCAACGTCCTTCTGGGATTGGATATGCACAAACGCTACGATCCAGATCACCTCCATATTTTTAACGTGCTTCGAGAAAAGTTAGGGCATCCCTTGTACGCCCGGGCTCTCCTGGAAGAACCCCTCCATGTGTCGTCCCACACCTTCCGATGGGCGGAAAGAAGCGATCCTTTCTCTTACGTCGGTGTTCACTGGACAGATCTGTTCATTCATTACCTTGGAATCAGGCCAAGAACGGTCTGGGCCTCGGGCCAAAGAAGAAAACTCGTGGAAGAGTATGGAAAGTCCGCCTTCGACGCGGTACAGGTCGCGGTCACGTTCGATCATGGGTTCACGGTGTTCTTCAACAACAATTGGATCCAGCCCAACGACTTCGAAGGCCCCGTGAATCAGGAGTGCGATATTGTATTTACCCAAGGAAAAGTCGAATCCGACACGCAGTATCGTGGATTGCGATTTCACAGGGAAGGTGTTGGCACCCGAACCGCCAACACCCACTTCATGCGGAACGTCTTTCGTCCCGACCGTTCCGAGGCCTCGGTGGGATACGGAAAGGACAGTATCATCGCCTGCCTGGCAGCCATCGCGAGAAGAAGGATCCTGCACGAGGATCCAGCCCAACTGCAGAAGGATTTTCCCAATGCGGAAGAAGGCAGGCTTTCCGTGGCCATTCTCCACGCGGCTCGGGCCGTTCTGTCCAACAACATCCTGGAAGCGGAAGCGGGGCGGGGCGCGCCGTGCCTGGCCCTTCTCCGACCGGAGGGGATCTTTCTGACCCATCCGGACAGACCTTCCACTCGGATCTATGAAGGGAACGCGAGTTGAATTGGGCAGGATCAAGGTCTCTCTATGTAAATATTCAGTGAAAGCGATCCGGAGACAAACCGTCGTGGGAAGAGGAGACAGATTGGAATGCCGTGATACGCGTCTTGGAAGCGAAATCCCCTCCCGGATGCCGAATCTGCATTCGGCATCTCTGTCTCTTCTCCGCCAAGGGCTGCGTTTGGATCGGGTTCACTGAATATTTACCTCTCTATGGCATGTCTGAAAAGTGGGCACTCCTTGAAGGAGGATGCCGAGAGACATAGAGACCGTTGTCGTTCATAGGGAATATATGCCCACAACACACGTCTTCTGAAAAAACCTCGCCGCACCCTGGTGTGTTGCGCGTGACAAACATTCCCCCTGCTGGGATAGTCATGGAACGTACCATCCTTGGATCGAGTCATGAGGTGAGGACACGCCATAAGGCAAACCTCTTGGGTAGAGTAAATATTCAGGAATTCTGTTTGTCTCAAAAATACCATAGGATGAAATGACTGAACACGACTTTCGTCGAGAGGATATCCTCGATTCCACCGATTTCGTCGCTCAGGATCACGGCCCCCTGAGCCATACCGTGGTGACGCCGAATCTGCCTCCTGGATTCGAGATGAAGTGATCCACAGAAGGATGCCTGGACAAGATCTCACGGCACATCTCTTTGAGAGCCCCGGTGCCTTCCCCATGCAACAATTCCACGGTCTCGAAACTGGACAGGATCACGCGGTCCAGATACGCTGACAGGACGGGCTCTGCCTCATGCACCCTCATTCCCCTGAGATCCAGAGCATATGGGACCTCCTCCACCACATGGGATACCCGGAAACGGTTAGAAGAAGAAGAAGAAGAAGAAGGTCTTGGATCCACCGGCACAAGTTCCGAAGAAGATAGAAGCAGACGCCATGTGTCCGCCTGAACCAGAACGGAGCCATCCTCCTTGATCTCCAGGATTCTTCCTCTTTTCTCACTGGATCTGATTTTGACCTCCATTCCCTCCTGAAAGGTCACGCTAGATCTTTTCTCCGTGGGAGGAGCGGGAATCTGTACCGCGTCCACTCGTTCTCCAAGATGCTGCAATCCCCGTATCACTTCCCTTCCTGCGCTGGAATTCCCAGTCTTTCTTCTAAGAGCCCCCACCAAACGATCCGCTTCTCTGCGAATCTCTCTCAGCAGATCCCGAGCATCCTTGGCCGCCTTGGACAGAACGGCATGGGCCTCGGCTTCAGTGTCCTTTCGCTTGTTTCGATACAAATCCCTTTCTTTCTCCATATCCCGAAGCGTCCTGGCCAAGGCACAATCCTTTTGCGTCAACGAAGCCTCTTTCTCTCTGAGTTGGACAATGAGAGATTCCATAAGAATCCGGTCCTTTCCCAACCGCTCTCTGGCGCGGGATACAACCTTTTCAGGCATGCCCCATTTTTCCGCGACATCCAGAGCATGGCTTCCCCCCGGAGATCCCAGGGTGAGCCGATAGGTGGGTTCACCCTGTGCGCTATCGAAAGACATGGCCGCGTTCTTCATGTCATCCCTTTCCTGAACGAACGCGGTAAGAGCCGCCAGGTGAGTGGTGCAAAAGACCAGGCAATCCCGTTCCGCCAAATACTCCAGAATAGCCTGTCCCAACGCGGCCGCGGCCTCCGGGTCCGTGCCGGTACACAACTCGTCCACCAGGACCAGGGCCCTTCCTTGGGCATGATCCAGGATGTCCTTCATTCGCCTCAGATGGGAAGCGAATGTGGACTCTCCCCGTACAATGTCCTGCTCATCTCCCATATCCGCGAAGAGCCCTTCAAAAAGAGGTATCGAACACCCCTCCTTGCCTGGCACTGGAAGCCCCGTCTTGGCCAAAGCTACCACCAGGCCCACCGATTTGAGAAGCACGGTCTTCCCCCCGGCGTTGGGTCCAGTGACAAGAAGGACCGACTGATCCCGGGGTAGATTCAAGGAAACGGGGACAATCCTTCTCGCGGACGCTCTTTCCAGGAGCGGGTGCCAGATATCCCTGAGTTCCATCGGCTGATTTCGAGAAATCCGGGGAAGACTCCATCCCTTCTCTGTCACCAGTCGGGCCTTGGCTTGTAGCAGATCCCATTCCGTCGCTACCTCCGCGGCCCAGCGAAGTTCGTCTCGCCTTCCCCTCACCAGAGCGGAGAAATCCGCCAGCAACCGATGAACGATGCGTCGCTCTTGATCCCTGAGTCCGGCCAGACGATTGCCGGCAGAAACCATCTCCATAGGCTCCAGGAATGCCGTGGCTCCTGAACTTGAAAGGCGATGAATGACACCGTGTATCCTCTGCGCCCATTCTCGCTTGACAGGCACAATATAACGATCCCTTTCCACTGAAATGAACGTGTCTTGGACCACTTGAAGATTCTCTTCTCTGGACATCCATTGTTTGAGATCCCTCTTGATCCCCTCTTGGCTGGCCAGGATTTCCCTTCGACATGCAGCCAATTCCGAAGAAGCTTGGCTCCGAAGCGATCCCTGGTCGTCCACCAGTCTCTCCGCCTCCCGTCTCAGCGCCTCCAGAGAGGTCAGTCTTTCGGTCAAAACCTTGAGTGCGGAATGGGAACTCCCCCGCAGAGGCGCCAATTCCCGTTGCCATCGATCCAACATCCCGAGTGTCTGGCACAAGGCATGACAAAGTTCGAGGGACAAGATCGAACCTTGGGGTTCCACCCGCCGCGCCACGTCCTGCATGACCAAGGGTTCTGGAAGGGACAACACGCCATGTTCCCGCAAGAAGGAGACCATCTCTCCCACCGCGTCCAAGGCTTCCTGACATCGCTCTTCATCGACATGAATGGTCCAACAAGGAACCCGCAGGGAGGCGGACTCCGTGACGCAGAGCTCTTGCACGGTGTCAATCACAGGATAGAATTCGATTGCATTGAGAAACTCATCCCACATAGGCAAAATACTATGCTATAGAACTGGACCCATGCCAAGTCTCCCGGGTGCATCTCGCCCGAGAATCAGGTATTCTGTGGTATCGTGGTGAAACCATGAAGAGCGCCAAATTCGTATTCCAACAGCAGATCGAAGCGATCCTGGACAAGATAGATGTGACCGTCACGGATCTATCCACACTCATTGATGCCCCCCAAGACGCGGAACGATGCAACCAAATCACGCAACTGGTACGTTTTGCCAGACAAGCCCTGAAGGACGGAAATGTGGGGGGGGCCATGGGGGTGGCTCAAAACGCTGAACTCGAGGCCAATCGACTCTATGAGGACGTGATGGCCTCTCATGGGAAGACGGAATCGGCCGAACCTGAAGGGTCCCAAACCGTCACCCCATCCAGGACTTCGACTCGATTTGAAGCTCCAAGCCAAGATGTCGAAGAAGTGGATCCTGAACCATCCCTGCAGCAAGCGGCCAAAGAAGCACTGGAAGAAACCATGGTTGAGCGAGGACTTGTGGGAGAACAGGTCCAGAATGCGGCTCTCTTCTGTACTATTGAAACAGTCATCACCGAGACCAGGTCGATTCTTGTCCAATTGGCTGAAGCATCCGACAGCGATCGACACTACGAATCTTGCATGCAAATCAAATCCCTGATCCAGAAGGCGGAACACGCGCTACTGAATGGGGATGCTTCCATGGCCGACCCTTTGTCACGAGAAGCCCACGAGTTGGCCCAGAAGACCCGGGATCTCCTCCTGAACCGAGGGAATCACGCAGGGAGACGGGATTCACTACAAGAAGCTCTGGCTGAAATCAATGCATCTATTTCCAAGTTAAGCTCCAAGGATATCCTCCTGAAAGAAGAACTGAGGACCATCAGGGATACGGCCAAGAGTCGTCTGAAGGACGATCAATTGGAGGAGACAGAGCTGCTTCTGAACAAGATGAGGTTGATCTTGCATAAGGTGGAGGCCCCGTCTCCGTCAACAATACAACACAATCCAGAAGCCGCCAGACGCCTGAAACTCAAGAAAATCCGCTCGGAGTGGGCCATCGATCTATCGGACGAGGTATTGGGATTTCTGGCGCAAGAGACCATCCAGGAGGACGACAACGGCCTGGCAGAGCTTCTGCAACGCCTCGTCTCCCGATCCCTCCTCACCGGGGAAAAGATCACCCGGGACATGGCTCGAGAAACCTTGGCGAAAATGGAATAGAGCCCTGTTTCGCCGCGAATCCGTCATTCGATTCGAAACCCCTGCTGTTTCAATCGATCCGCATCCCCGGAGGCCAGCAACGCCATAACATGGATGTGATCTTCCTCGTATCTCACCCCGAGAACCTGTCCTTTCCTGAACATGGAAGCCAAAACATCCCCTCTGTGAATGGGTAGAAACAGGGAGACTCGTACTCGTTCCTGACACACGATATCCTCGATCGCATGTCTGAGTTCATCGAGTCCTTCTCCGGTCTTGCTAGAAACCAAGCAGCCGTCGGGCAGGCTTCTTTTTGAGATCGCTTCCTGGGAATCGACTAGGTCCATTTTGTTGCCCACGAACAGCCTCGGCGTATCGGAACACCCCAGCTGATCCAATACCGTTTCCACGGCCTGCCGTCTCTCCATCAAATCCTTGCAGGTCATATCTTCCACCACCAAAAGCAGATCCGATGTCGCCGTTTCAGAGAGCGTGGCGTGAAAACTATTGACCAGATGATGGGGCAGACGACCAATGAAACCCACTGTGTCCGTGAGAATCACATCTTCACCCTTGGGCAATTTCATTCTCCTGGAGGTGGGATCCAGCGTCGAGAAAAGTTGGTCCTTGGCAAGCACTTCGGATCCACACAAAGCGTTCAATAGCGATGATTTCCCCACGTTTGTATACCCCACAATACCAACCCTGAAAGCATCCCCTCTCTTTCTTCGGGAGATCTCTCTCCTTCTCTCGATGGTCTCCAATCGCCTTCTGAGATGTTGAATTCGAAGTCGCATGAGTCGTCGATCCGTTTCGATTTGTTTCTCCCCAGGCCCTCTCAGTCCAATTCCACCCTGCTCACTG
>Ga0209498_1000103_pt1 | contig 47821 bp, 49 predicted proteins | sample WalLakDeSediment_FD_184131 | JGI IMG/M metagenome (GOLD analysis project Ga0209498, IMG submission 184131) | Lake sediment microbial communities from Walker lake, Nevada to study Microbial Dark Matter (Phase II) - Walker Lake 11/02/13 Deep... | ecosystem: Environmental > Aquatic > Freshwater >... | reverse complement strand
CCCGCCGGCGGGCCAACGGTTCCATCCTGTGCACAACGACATCCATGCTGAGGACTGTCGGCCCTTGAATCCCGCGCACATACCCCCACCTTGTGTGTCAGATCAAACCTTTTCCCGAGGGGAACCAATCCATGCGTATGGATCGCCTGACCACGAAGTTCCAGGAGGCCCTGGCCGACGCCCAATCGCTGGCGGTGGGCCGGGACCATCAGTTCATCGAGCCCACGCACGTGCTCGCAGCCCTGCTCGACCAGGAGGGCGGTAGTGTCCGCTCCGTGCTGGCGCAGGCGGGCGGAAACGTGAATCAGCTGCGCTCCGCGCTGGGGGAGGCCCTCGGGCGCCTGCCGCGCGTCGAGGGCACGCCTGGCGAGGTGCATGTCTCCAATGATCTCAACCGGTTGCTGAACGTCTGTGACAAGCTGGCGCAGCAGCGCAAGGACCAGTACATCTCCTCGGAGCTCTTCCTGCTCGCGGCCGTCGAGGACCGCGGCGCGGTGGCGGAGATCCTGAAAAAGGCGGGCGTGACCAAATCGAATCTGGAGAAGGCTGTGGACCAGATGCGCGGAGGCACGAACGTGGACGATCCGAATGCCGAGGACACCCGCCAGGCTTTGGACAAGTACACCATCGATCTGACCGAGCGCGCCGAACAGGGCAAGCTCGACCCGGTGATCGGCCGTGACGACGAGATCCGCCGCGCGATCCAGGTGCTGCAGCGCCGGACCAAGAACAACCCGGTGCTCATTGGAGAGCCCGGGGTGGGCAAGACCGCGATCGTCGAGGGCCTGGCACAGCGCATCATCAACGGCGAGGTACCCGAGGGGCTGAAGGGCAAGCGCGTACTGTCGCTGGATCTCGGGGCCCTGCTGGCCGGCGCGAAGTACCGGGGCGACTTCGAGGAGCGGCTGAAGGCCGTGCTGAAGGATCTCTCGAAGGAAGAGGGTCAGGTGATCCTGTTCATCGACGAGATCCACACCATGGTCGGTGCGGGCAAGGCCGAGGGCGCGATGGACGCCGGCAACATGCTGAAGCCGGCGCTGGCGCGCGGCGAACTGCACTGCATCGGTGCCACCACGCTGGACGAGTACCGCAAGTACATCGAGAAGGACGCGGCCCTGGAGCGGCGTTTCCAGAAGGTACTGGTGGACGAACCGACGATGGAGGACACCATCGCCATCCTGCGCGGCCTGAAGGAACGCTACGAGGTACATCACGGGATCGAGATCACCGACCCGGCGATCGTTGCCGCGGCGCAGCTCTCGCAGCGCTACATCACTGACCGACAGCTGCCGGACAAGGCCATCGACCTGATCGACGAGGCCTCCTCGCGCATCCGCATGGAGATCGACTCCAAGCCCGAGGAGATGGACCGGCTCGACCGGCGCCTGATCCAGCTGAAGATCGAGCGCGAGGCGATGAAGAAGGAGACCGACGAGGCCTCCAGGAAACGCCTGGACATCCTGGAGGAAGAGATCGGCCGGCTGGGGCGCGAATATTCGGACCTCGAGGAGATCTGGAAGGCCGAGAAGTCCGCCGTGACCGGCGCTGCGCAGGTCAAGGAAGAACTCGAGCGCGTGCGCATGGAGCTGGAGACCGCCCGCCGCGCCGGCGACCTGACCCGCATGTCGGAACTCCAGTACGGGAAGATCCCGGAACTGCAGAAGGCCCTGGAGCAGGCCTCCGAGAACGAGGGCAAGGAGACGCGCCTGCTGCGTACCAAGGTCACCGACGAGGAGGTCGCCGAGGTGGTCTCGCGCTGGACCGGGATCCCGGTGTCGAAGATGCTCGAGGGGGAGAAGGACAAGCTGCTGCGCATGGAAGAGGCCGTCGCGCGCCGCGTGGTTGGCCAGGAAGAGGCCGTGCGCGCGGTGGCCAACGCGATCCGGCGTTCCCGTGCGGGCCTTTCGGACCCGAACCGGCCGAACGGGTCGTTCCTGTTCCTGGGTCCCACCGGTGTCGGCAAGACCGAACTGACCAAGGCGCTGGCGTCGTTTCTGTTCGACACCGAGGACGCCATGGTTCGGATCGACATGTCCGAGTTCATGGAAAAACACTCGGTGGCACGTCTGATCGGGGCCCCCCCCGGGTATGTCGGTTACGAGGAGGGCGGTTACCTGACGGAGGCCGTGCGCCGCAAGCCGTACTCGGTGATCCTGCTCGACGAGGTCGAGAAGGCGCACCCGGATGTCTTCAACGTGCTGTTGCAGGTGCTGGACGATGGTCGGCTGACCGACGGCCACGGGCGCACCGTGGACTTCCGCAACACCGTGATCGTGATGACCTCGAATCTCGGCTCGCAGCTGATCCAGGAGATGGCCGGCGAGGAGCACTACGAGCAGATGAAGGCCGCGGTGATGGAGGTGGTCGGGCAGCATTTCCGGCCGGAGTTCATCAATCGTGTCGATGACGTCGTGGTCTTCCACCCGCTGGGCCGGGAGCAGATCCGGGCGATCACCGATATACAGCTCGGCCTGCTGCGCAAGCGCCTGATCGAGCGCGATATGGGCCTGGAGATCAGTGCGGCGGCACTCGACCGTCTCGGCGAGGCCGGCTTCGACCCGGTCTACGGGGCCCGGCCGCTGAAACGGGCCATACAGACGCAGGTGGAGAATCCGTTGGCGCAGGCGCTGCTGTCAGCACAGTTCGGTCCGGGTGACACGATCCACATCGACGTGGATGCCGGCGGGCTGACCTTCCGGCGCTGATGGGCACCGCGCGGCGGATGACGCTGCGCCCCCTTCCGGCCCGCGGCCCGATGTGCGCGGGTCGGAAGGGGGCGCAACCCGTCATCCGCCCTGCGCGCGATGCCCCCTTTCTGCGTCCCGGTTTTTGCCTGGTAACCGGATGCCGTAGTCTTATGGCCCCCCCAATTGATTGAAGGGACTCCAACATGAGCGACGACAGCCTGCAATTATCGGGCGATCTCATCGAGAAGCTGCAGAGCGTGCTGCAGGAGGCCGACCCAAGGGCTCGAGAGCCCATCGTCAGCGTGCAATACCTTGCGGCAGTGATCGGTTTTCTCGTCGCGCAGATGCCGGAACCGGTCGCACAGCGCAAGGACTACCTCTCGCAACTGGCGCAGTTCGCGGAATCCGTCTTCGAGGACGTGGAAGGCCGCGAGTCCTCCGCCGCTCCGGCGCAGCCGCCCCAGGAGGCCTCTGGCGTCTGGCGTCCCGGCGATCCCTGACCGAACCCGCCCGCGCGCTGTTCGCCCGCAGTGACGTGGTGGGGGCTGGTCCGGGGTGAGACTTTGCTTTACCTCCCGTTGCCCTGTGTCTCAGGATGCCTCAGGGTCCCATGGCGCCCTGGAATCAGGCGTGGTGGCGCGCTGGATCTCCTGCCGCGGCCACGCGGCCGGTAACCGCTCGGGGGCGTGCGTCACGATAACGGCCAGGCGGGTCGCGAGCCAGGGTTCGAGGCGTGCGAGCACCCGCTGCTCCGTGGCGTGGTCGAGCCCGGAGAAGGGCTCGTCGAGCAGAACGATGGGCGTGTCCCGCAGCATCAGCCAGGCCAGTGCCAGGCGGCGGGCCTGGCCACCGGATAGGCGTCGTCCCATCTCCCCCACCATGTAGTCGAGCCCCGATCCCTCGCGCTTCAGGGCCTCCGCCAGATCCACGGTCTCCAGCGCCGTCCACAGGGCCTGATCGGTCAGTTCCGGCCGCCCGAGCCGGAGGTTGTCGGCAACGCTGGTATCCAGCAGCAGCGTTTCCTGGGGCAGGTAGCCGATGCACCGGTAGCGCCGGGGTTCCGGCCACGCCCCGACCTCGCGGCCGGCAAGCGTGACCATGCCGCCCAGTGGCGCTCGCTCGCCGGCGAGCGTCTCGAGCAGTGTGCTCTTGCCCAGCCCACTGCGGCCATAGATGATCAGCGGGCGCCCCGGGTGCAGGGAGAAATCGAGTCCGGTCAGCAGCGGGCGTTCGCCCCAGAACCCGATGTCGAGGCCGTGGGCATGAAGCCGTGGTTCGTCGGGCAGTTGCTCCGCACACGGGCCCTGCGCCGCGGCTGTGCCGGCGGGCTTGTCGTCCGGGTCGACCCCCAGGCTCCGAAGCCGCGCCGCGGCCTGCAGGCTCTCACCGGCCCGCCAGAAGGCCCCGGGCAGGGTGCTCAGGGCCTCGTTCAGCCCCAGCGTCATCAGGGTCAGCAAGACCGCTACCGGCGCGTCGACCGCACCGGCGGCATGCCAGTGCAGGGCCAGTGCCAGCATCGCCAGCGTGGTCAGGGCGACGAGGCCCTGCACGGCCTGGTCGGCGAGCAGGGCCACCCGTTCCTGATTCAGAACTCCCTTCGCCTGCTCCTGATCCAGGGCGGCGAGCAGGGTCCGCTGGGAATCGGCGCGCCGGTAGGCGATCAGGTCCGCGAGTCCTCCGAAGTAGTCCAGCAACGCGACCCGCTGCCGGCTGCGCCGCTCCACGAGCGCGCGCCCGCGCGCCTGCCCCAGACGGGCCGCCAGCAAGGATGCCGCCAGCGTCAGGATCGCGGTGGCCAGGATCAGCAGGGCCGCCGGCCAGGGTGCCAGCCAATAGGCGAGAGCCGTGGCGGCGAGCACCGCCAGGGTCGCGGCCACGACAGGACCGGTGATGCGCAACGGTACCCCGTCCAGGGTGTCGATGTCCGCGGTCAGCCGGTGCTGCAGATCGCCGCTGCGCAACACCCGTTGTGCGGCGATCGGCAGGCGCGAGATGGACGCGAAGCTGCGCGTGCGCAGACTGGCGAGGACCCGTAACACGGCCTCGTGGCCGATCACCCGTTCACCGTACCGCGCCAGGGTGCGGAGCAGCGCCGCGGCGCGAATGCCGGCCGACGGCGTGAACAGTTCGAGTCCGAGCAGCAGGCCCGCCCCCGCCAGGGCCGAGGCGGTGATGAACCACCCGGACAACGCCAGCAACGCGATGCCGGCAGCCCAGGTCAGGGCCAGCAGCAGATGGGCCGAGCCCGTCCAGACGCGGCTGCCGCGGAAGATCCGGCGCAGGAAACCCCAGTCAGACATCGCCATCCTCCCGGAGCTGACCCTGGTCGAGGTGGATCACCCGGCCCAGCCGCCGATACACGGCAGCGTGATGAGTCGCCAGCAGGATCGTGATGCCGCGTTGCCGGGCATGTTCCAGCACCCGGCTCAGCAGGTCGTTTTCGGTCTCCGGGTCCAGCGCACTGGTGGGTTCGTCCAGAAGCCACATTCGGCTGCCAGAGAGCAGGGCCCTGGCCAATGCCACCCGCTGCGCCTGCCCGCCGGACAGCCCGCGGTTGCCTTCGCCGATGGGCGTGTCGAGGCCCCTGGGCAGCATCGGGTCGTCCACCGGCAGGCCGGCTGCGTCCAGTGCCGCGATCATTTCCATGTCGCTGGTTCCCGGAGGCGCGCCCAACAGCAGGTTTTCGCGCAGGCTGCCGTGAAACAGGTGTGCACGTTGCGCCATCCAGGCGAAGTGGCGGGCCGGTTCGGCCAGTGCCAGCGAGCCGGCGCTGGGGCTGATGAAGCCCGCGCACAACGCCAGGAGTGTGGATTTGCCACTGCCGCTGGGTCCCACGACGGCAACGTCTTCGCCCGGCGACACGCAGAGGCTGAGGTCATCGAGCGCCGGCGGCCCCTCGGGGTCGTAGCGCAGGCTGACCCGGTCCAGGCACAGCAGCGCCGGTACACCATCCGCGGGCAGTGGCTGCGGCTCCTCCCCCGGGGCGGGCGGTTCCCGAAGCAGCGGCGCCAGTGCCTCGGCCGCCGCCACGGCGCTGGCACGGTCGTGATAGCTCTGCGCGAACTGGCGCAGGGGCTGGAAGTACTCAGGCGCCAGCAGCAGCACGAACAGCCCCGAGAACAGTGTCAGCTGTCCGGCGGGACCGAAATCCAGAAAACCGAGCAGAGCGAAACCGACGTAGATCGCGACCAGCCCGATGGCCACGGCGCTGAAGAACTCCATCACCGCCGACGAGAGGAAGGCGATGCGCAGGACCCGCATGCTGAGCCGGCGGTAGCCGTCGGCGGCCTCGGCGACTTCGTTCCGTGCCGCATCCAGTGCGAGGCTGCGACGGATCAGGTCCAGGCCCCGGATGCGATCGAGAAAGTGCCCAGCCAAACGGTTCTGGAGGTCCTGTTGCGCCTCGTGGACCTGCTGGCTGCCCATGCCGATCAGGGCCATGAAGACGGGGATCAGTGGCGCGGAGAACAGCAGCAGGAGTCCTGCGACCCAGTCCTGCGTGAATGCGGCGGCCAGCAGTGCCAGTGGCACCAGCAGCGCGAGACCGAGAGAAGGGAGGTAACGCGCATAGTAGCCGCCCAGGGCCTCGACTTGCTCCTGGTAGCGGCTGGCCCAGGCTCCGGAGTGACCCCGGTGTGCGAGATGGATCGGCCCGATCCGGGCCGCGGTCGCGACCATCCGTTCCCGCAGATCCCGGCGCACCTTGAAGGCCAGCTGCTGGCCCGCCCAGTCGCGGAGGGCCTGCAGGCCGTGACGGGCGACGACCGCGATGAAGGCGACACCGAGCCAGGGCCAGAACGACGAGGTGACGGGCTCGAAGATGGCCTGATGCACGAGCCAGGCGATGGCGCCGGCGATTGCGATCGTCGCGAGTCCGGCACCCAGGCCGGCCGACCATGAGAGATAAAGCCAATACCGGTGAGGCTTCAGAAGTGCGCGGAGAAACAAGTTCAGCGACCCGCCGCTCCGGGACGCTGCCCGGTGATTAGGGAAAGCCGTGTGACACAAGAAGGCTTTCGCGTTGCCTGCAGTGGGTCACGCCGTCTTATGGAGTGCGGGAGCTCGCTCCCGCTGTCGTCCACCTGGATCAACCGGGGCGGCCAAAGCGGGAGCAAGCTCCCGCACTCCACATGGGAACCAGCCAGCTTCGCAGGTCCTGTCGATCCCGCGGCGGATCCCGCATGAACGGAGGCGGCTGGGGGGCGGGCAATCAATGGTATCCGGAGTCGGCGCGCACCTTTCCTCGAAACACGTAGTAGGTCCAAGCGGTATACATCAGAACGAAGGGCACAACAAAGAGCAGGCCGATCAGCAGGAACAACTGGCTCTCTGGCGCGGAGGCCGCGTCCTGAAAGGTATAGTTGGGCGGTACCACGTAGGGCCACTTGCTGAACAGCAGCCCGGCGTAGAACAGCGCGAACAGACCGATGGTGTAGATGAAGGGCGTGGCCTCGTAGCTGCGGTTCAGAGACCGCCACAGACGTGCCGCGACCAGTACCGTGGCCAGTGGCAGCAGCCAGAGCCAGGTCAGGTTGTCGAACCAGCGACCGCGCACGTACTCGTCCGTCAGCGGTGTCCACAGGCTCACGATCACGAAGAAGACCATCAGAGCCGCGAGCAGGCGGTAGGCCCAGCTGCGGGCCCATTGCTGCGTCTCGCCCTCGGTCTTCAGCATCAGCCAGGTGGCACCGAGCAGACCGTAGCCCACGATCATGCCCAGCCCGGTCATCACCGTGAACGGTGTCAGCCAGTCCAAGGCCCCGCCGACGTACCGGAAATTCTCGGTCTCGAAGCCCTGGATGAAGGTGCCGACCACCGCGCCCTGGGCGAAGGTGGCGACCAGGGATCCGCCGAAGAAGGCCGCGTTCCAGAGCCCGCGGCGGCCCTTCGCGGCCTTGAAGCGGAACTCGAAGGCCACACCGCGGAAGATCAGCCCGGCGAGCATGAGGAAGACGCCGATGTAGAGCGCGGGAAGAAATACCGTGTAAACGAGCGGGAAGGCGGCCAACAGGCCCGCGCCGCCCAGCACCAGCCAGGTCTCGTTGCCGTCCCAGACCGGCGCGACGGTGTTCATCATGATGTCGCGGTCCTGCTCCGACCGGGCGAAGGGGAAGAGGATCCCGACGCCGAGATCGAACCCGTCGGTCAGCACGTACATCAGTACGCCGAAGCCGATGATTATGACCCAGATATAGGTGAAGTCGAACATCGCTCAATCTCCCTGCGAAGGCGCGTCTAGGCGGAGGGCTCGTCCAGCGGGGTGTCTGCCGCCGAAAACGGACGTTTGGGTCGCCCCTGCGGGTCCTGCTGTTCCTCCAGTTCCTCGGGCATGCCCTTGCGCACGATGCGGGTGAGGTAATAGAGCCCTGCGGTGAACACCACTGCGTAGACCACGACGTAGCCGATGAGTGTGAACAGCGCCATGCCGCCGGTCAGGCTAGGCGTCAGGCCCTCCTGCACAGTGATGACTCCGTAGAGCACATAGGGTTGGCGGCCGACCTCGGTGACGAACCAGCCGGCCAGCACCGCGACGAAGGGAAGCGGGATCATCAGCGTCAACACGCGCAGGAATCTGCGGTTGTCGAGAAGCCGCCTGCGGTACAGCAGCCAGGCGCCCCATAGCGCGACGCCGATCATCACCATCCCGATGGCCACCATGACACGGAAGGACCAGAACACGATGCCCACCGGCGGACGTTCCTCGGCGGGCCATTCCTTCAGCCCCAGCACCTCGCCGTCCCATTCGTGGGTGAGGATCAGGCTCGCCAGCTTCGGGATGCCAATTTCGAAATGATTGGTTTCGTTGGCTTGGTCCGGGATCGCGAACAACAGCAGGGGAAGCCCCTCCTGCGTCTCCCACGCGCCCTCCATGGCCGCGACCTTGGCGGGCTGGTGCTCCAGGGTGTTCAAGCCGTGGTAGTCACCGATGATCAGCTGCGCCGGAGCCGCGACCGCCAGCATGATCAGGGTCATCTTGAGCGCACGCTTGCTGGCGGTGACCGCGTGCCCCCGCAGCAGGTACCAGGCCGAGATGCCCGCCACCACGAAGCCGCCGGTCAGCAGCGAGGCCACGGCCATGTGCATGAAGCGGTAGGGGAAGGACGGATTGAAGATAGCCTCCATCCAGCTGGTCACGTGCACCATGCCGTCGCGAAGTTCGAAACCGGCCGGCGTCTGCATCCAGGAATTGGCGGAAAGGATCCAGAACGAGGAGATGAAGGTTCCGACCGCGACCATGATCGCCGCGAACAGGTGTACGCCCGGCGGAACCTTGTTGCGCCCGAACAGCAGCACGCCAAGGAAGGCCGCCTCCAGGAAGAAGGCGGTGACCACTTCATAGGCGAGGACCGGACCCAGGAAATTGGCGCTGCGGTAGGAGAATTCGCTCCAGTTGGTACCGAACTGGAAGGCCATGACCAGTCCCGAAACCACTCCCATGCCGAAGACTACGGCAAAGATCTTGATCCAGAATTGCGACAGCCGCGCCCAATGCGGATCCTTGGTACGGTAGGCGATGCCCTCGAGCAGGGCAATGTAGGTCGCCAGTCCAATGGTGAAGACTGGAAAGATCGCGTGGAACGAGACCACGAAGGCGAACTGGATTCGAGACAGGAGGAGTGGGTCGAATTCCATGGGGGATCCCCGCAGCGGCTGGAGCGTTCAGCCATGGAGTGTAGTCTGCCAGAGCATCTTGAAAATGGTTATATTCCCATGTTCTTTACCACGGACGCGGCGCGCAGGCACGTGGTGGCCCTTGTGGCATAAATACGATTGCAAACGATTCGCGTTACCCAATATGATGCCCGTCAATGGTGTAGACCATCGACCCGACACAGAAAGGAGTTGAAGATGAAAGGCGGTTCGGAAGTCCTGCGCTTTCTCAACCGGGTCATGATCGAACGGGTGGTCATTCAGAACGATGAACAGAGCCAGACGGGTAGCGCCGGCTGAGGCTCGGTGATCATGCCGCCGATCTCCATTCATGCCGATTACCGATATCCCTGCCTCCCGTCCCCTGCGACCGTCGCGAGTGGCACTCGGGGTTCTGGCGAGTCTCGTCCTGCACGGGGCGGCGGTGAGTGGTCTGGTGCTTTGGCAGGCGAGCGAGCCGCAGCTGGAACTCGGGCGTGGCGGCATGCAGGCGACCTGGATCGAACTGGGTGAACTCACGCTTCCGCTTCCGCCGCCGCCCCCGGAGGGCCGGCCGGCAGTCGACGATAACGAGATTGGCCCGTCCGAACCGGAGCCACAACTAGAACCGGAACCAGAGCCAGAGCCGGAACCGGAACCAGAGCCCGAGCCCGAGCCCGAGCCCGAGCCCGAGCCGGAACCGGAACCGGAACCAGAGCCAAGGCTCGAACCGGACCTTGAACGGTCTGCGCAGCCAGCGCCAGCCGTGGCGCCCGCGGAGACTTCGCCCGCGGGGCCCGTCGTCGCCGATGAGCCAGTGTCGGCCGAGGCCCCGGGTGAGGTGGCCGAACCCTTCGAGGAACCGGGATTCGGCGCGGCCTATCTGAATAACCCGCCGCCGGAATATCCGCGGATATCGCAGCGCCGGCGCGAGGAGGGCACGGTATTGTTGCGGGTCGCCGTGGCTGCCGACGGGCGACCGGTATCCTGGAGTGTGGAGCAGAGCAGTGGCCACGAACGTCTGGACGCGGCGGCGCTGGCTGCGGTCGAGGACTGGCGCTTCGAGCCGGCGCGGCGAGGGACGCGCCCGGTCGCGGCATCCGTGATCGTGCCGATGGAGTTCCGACTGCGATGAATAACCGAATCCGATCCTGCCCCGAGGGGCCCATGCCATGACCGAACCCAACATTTTTTACGTCTTTTATCACGGCGACATCGTGCTGATCGGCGTCTTTCTGACCCTGCTGGTGCTGTCCATCGCGACCTGGGCCATAGCGGCGGCCAAGGGACTCAGCCTGGTGGACACCCGCCGGGCCAACCGGCGCTTCCTGCAGGCGTTCTGGGAAGCCGGCAGTGCACGGTCCGTGCGTGAAGCGGTCTTCGGCGGCCGTGGACCGCTGGCGGAGATGGCTCGGGATGGCTGGCACGCCGTGGAGACCTATCCCGGGCGGCACGACACAAGCCCCAAGGGCGAGCAGCGCCTGGACGATCACATGATCCGCATGATCCGCCAGTCGCTGGACCGGCAGCAGTTGCGTCTCCAGGCCGGGCAGACCCTCCTGGCCTCGGTCGGGAGCCTGGCCCCGTTTATCGGTCTGTTCGGGACGGTCTGGGGCATTCACAACGCCCTGATCGAGCTTTCGATTCTGCAGAGCGTGTCGATGGACCTGGTCGCCGGCCCGCTCGGCGAGGCGCTGGTCGCCACCGCCGCCGGCCTGGCCGCCGCGATCCCGGCGGTGGCCTTCTACAATGTCTTCAACCGTTTCAATCGGTTATTGCAGCAGGACTTCGAGGCCTTTGCCCACGACCTGCACGCCTTCCTGATGCACTCCGACCAGGCCCCGCGTTCGCAGGGGAGTCGGGTTGATGCCCGGCCGCTTCCGTCCAGCGACACGCGGCCTTCTGCGGAGGGGGTCTGACCATGTCCTTCGGACGCCTGGGCGACACCAACGAGCCGATGTCGGAGATGAACGTGATCCCGCTGGTGGACGTGATGCTGGTGCTGCTGGTGATCTTCATCGTCACCGCCCCGGTGATCACCCACTCGGTGCAGCTGGAACTGCCGCGGGCAAGCAGCTCGCCGAGCGAGCAGACCATCGACAGCGTGACCCTTTCGCTGGATGCTGCGGGCCGCCTGCACTGGGACAACGCGCCAATCGCCCGCGAGGTCCTGTTCGGCAGGCTGCGGGAGGCCGTGGCGGCCAATCCGGAACTCGCCGTGTACCTGCGGGCCGACCGCGACACCCGCTACGAGATCCTGGCACGGATCATGGCCGATGCCCGTCGGGCCGGCGTCGCCCGGCTCGGCTTCGTTTCGCAACCGGAAGTGAATTGACGGCAGCCGACTCCCACCAGGCTCGCCACCGGTTCGCCTTGGGCCTAAAGTTCCGGACCTGTCCCGCTGTGATTCCGCAGGAGCTCGATCATGGTCCACGCCATCCTTGCATTACTGGTCTGCCAGCTGCTCGGTGAAGTCATCGTCCGTGCTGCGGGAATCCCGATTCCCGGTCCGGTGCTGGGTACTCTGCTGATGCTGGCCGCCCTCGCCGCGCTGCGGGAGGTGCCGGAGGAGCTGAACGGCGTGGCGGGTGTGCTGCTCTCCCACCTCTCGCTGCTGTTCGTGCCGGCGGGCGTGGGGGTGATGCTGCATGTCGCACGGATCAAGGCCGAATGGCTCCCGCTGCTGGTCGGGTTGCTCGTCTCCACTGCGCTGACCATCGCCGTCACCGCCCTGGTCTTCTTCTGGGTGCTGCGGAAGATGGGTCTGCAGGAAGCGGAGCAGAACCCGTGAGTGGCCCGATGGAGGGAACGGATCACCTGGACCTGCTGTGGGTCTACCTGCAGCAGGAACCGCTGCTCTGGCTGACGGCGACGCTGGCGGCCTATGCGATCGGACATGCGCTGCACCGGGCGGCGGGCGGATCGCCCCTGGTGAACTCGGTGGCGGTGGCGATTGCTCTGCTGGTCGCGGTACTGGTGGTCAGCGGCACCAGCTATGCGACCTACTTCGACGGCGCCCAGTTCGTGCACTTCCTGCTTGGTCCGGCGACGGTGCTGCTGGCGGTGCCGCTGTACCGCAACTTCAGCCGTGTGCGCCGCCTGCTGGTGCCGATGCTGGCGGCGCTGCTGGCCGGGTCGGTCACCGCCGTGGTCTCCGCGGTGGCTGTCGCGGCCGCGCTCGGCGGAAGCCGGGAGACCCTCTTGTCGCTCGCCCCGAAATCGGCCACCACACCGATCGCGATGGGTATCGCCGAGGAGATCGGTGGTCTGGCATCGCTGACGGCGACGCTGGTGATCATCACCGGGATCATCGGCGCGATGATCGTCACGCCGCTGCTGAACCTGCTCAAGGTCACGGACTGGGCGGCACGCGGGTTCGCCGTGGGCGTGGCCTCCCATGGCATCGGTGCAGCCCGGGCCTTCCAGGTGAACCAGCTGGCCGGGACCTTCGCCGGCATCGCGATGGCATTGAATGCGCTGCTCACGGCCATCCTCGTACCGTTCCTGGTCGGCTGGATCTGAATGGGGGTGCCGGGCAGGGTACCGCGAGGTGCAGTCGAACCGCGCCGGGAGGATCCTGGCCGGGGGTGGGTGCCTTCGCCGGGCCTGCGCTGTAATGCGCTGCGCCCATTGGGCGGGGCCGTGCAGAAGGCCCCACTCGGCAGGGGTTGGATCGATCCTCCCGGCGGTGCACCATGGCGCCTGACCTCGAGGTATGGAGATTGAAATGACCGAGCAGGACATCTTCTTCGAACGGGACCCCTCACCTGCGAAGCTGGAGGTGATCGGCGTGCCCGGATGGCCGCGGTGGCGCAAGGAGGTCTCGACCTTCCAGTGGACCTACGACCGCACCGAAATCTGCTATCTGCTGCGCGGCCGTGTCACCGTGACCCCGGACGGAGGCGAGCCCCAGACCTTCGAGCGCGGGGATCTGATCACCTTCCCGGCCGGGATGTCCTGTACCTGGGAGATCCTCAAGGACCTGGAGAAGCAGTACAACTATCTGGACTGAGGCCGTTAGTGGGCCCTGCCCCACTAACCGCCGTATTCAAGCACCTCGGCGATCCGAGCGGCCCGCTCCGCGTCCATGCCCTCGACCTGTGCGAGGGCAACGGCGTCGGCGGCCAGCGCCGCGCGGGCGCTGCCGAAATGACGCAACAGGGACTCGGCCCGGTCCGCGTCCACGCCGGGCAGGCTGGCCAGCAGGTAGAGCTGTGCGTCCCGCCGGATCGCCGGCTTTCCGGGTCGTTCCGTTGTCGCGGTGCCCTCCGCCGCGGCAAGCCCCAGCAGATAGATGAGCATGCCGCTGTTGTCCGCATCGGGGCTGGGGAGCACCGTGACCCCGTGCGTGACCACCATCATGGCGAGGGCGCGGTGGATGTCGAGCGCCTGCTGGTGAAAGCGGGCGGTGTAGAGATCACCCTCCACGATGTACACCACCCGTTCGTGCTGGCTACTGAGCTTGGCCACCTTGTCCCACAGGCTGCGGTCCACGACGCTCAGGATCAGGTCCGTCGCGGACTTGCGTTCGATAATCAGGTCGCCGGGCAGGAGGTAGTCTCCCAGGTCCATCTCGACGGACTCCAGCGTCACGCCCGGCAGGGCTTCCAGCCGGCTGATGATGCGGCCTCTCTCGCGCGTGTCGACGCGGATGTGCAGTGCGGGTGCGTTCATTTCGGCTCCTGTGCATGTCGGGGGGTGCACAGAGGTAGCACAGACGGGAAGCGGCTAACACCGAACACCGAGGGCTTGTGTGGGCACCCGGTGAGATCGCGCGCAGACGGCACCGGTCCATGAACGCGGCATTCCTCCCCGAAGCAGCCGGGTTTATACTTGGGGCTGTCACCCGCGCACTGTTTCACTATCCAGCGCCCCATTTGAGGGCATCCGGACTGCATCGAACCCATGAACCCTTTATCTTTCCGACGGGAGGCTACGATGCGCCTCGAGGTAGGTTGCATGATCGAGATGCAATGCGCGCAGCCGACGCCGCTGCTGCTGTTGCTGCGGCCGCGCAGCGGTGCGCGCCAGTGGATCGCGCGGGAGAGCTATTCCCTGACTCCCCAGGTACCGGCAACCGAACATGTCGATATGTTCGGCAACCTTTGCCAGCGTCTGGTCGCCCCGGTGGGCTCCTTCCGGATCGAGAGCCGCTCGGAGGTCATCGTGTCGCCCTGGGAGGATGCGGGCCCTGGGGAGGCATACGTGCCGGTCGAGGCATTGCCCGAGGATGTCCTCGCGTACCTGATACCGAGCCGTTTCTGCGAATCGGACCGGCTGGGCTCGCTGGCGAACGAGATCACCTGGGGGCAGGCGCCAGGTTATGACCAGGTGGCCGCCATCAGCCGCTGGGTGCATTCCCGGCTTCGATACCTCCCGGAATCGGACCCGATGCCCATTTCCGCCTGCGAGGCGCTGGAGCGGGGCGAGGGCGTATGCCGGGATTTCGCGCACCTCGGCATCGCTCTGTGCCGAAGCATGTCCATCCCCGCACGCATGGTGGCGGGTTACCTGCAGGACCTGGAGCCGATGGACCTGCATGCCTGGTTCGAGGCGTTTGTCGGTGGCCGCTGGTACACGTTCGACCCCACGCACCCGGATCAGAACAAGGCTCGGGTGACGCTGGCGCTGGGTCGGGATGCCGCGGATGCGCCCGTTTTCAACCAGTTTGGTCCGCCGGTCACGCCGTCCGAGATGCGCGTCATCGTGCGGGAAATGGCTGGCTGATCGCCGCTTGACGGCGGTTTCGGACCGCGGCATGGCATGCCAGCATGCGCAGGCCCGCCGTGGGGCATGGTACTATTCAACAATTCGGCTGGGGTTTCTGGGCACCCCTGGTCATTGCGCGGGGCAGAGTGCGGATCCAGCCGAACCCGCTGTCGGGTCCTCGGTTGCGCGACCGGTGACCCGGGCATGCCGAAACCGGTATCATCGCGCGGCGCGCCAGCCGGATCCGGATGGTCGTGCCCAGGCTGCGACCGCATCGACGGTCTTCGGCAAGCGGAGCTGAAACCCCGGTGGGGCGATTTCTCAACGGGCCTCGACGGCCTCGTCGTCAGGAAACGAACTCGGATTGGTTGTTTTCATGGATGCGCCCCTGATCTCACTGCGTACATACGTGCATATCGATTCCCTGCAGCCGCAGGTCGCCGCGTATATGGCCACGGTGTCGCAGGGCTTTCTGCCCAAGCCGGGGGATTCCTGCCTCTGGCTCGAGGTTGCACCGGGGCTCGCCATCCATCGGCTGACCGATATCGCGCTGAAGGCGTCACCGGTACACCTGGGGCAGATGGTGGTCGAGCGGGCCTTCGGTTCCATGGTGATCCACCACCGCGACCAGTCCAGCGTCACCGAGGCCGCGGACGTATTGCTGCATCACATGGGGACCAACGAGTCCGCGCGGCAGAAATGTCGGGTGGCGTGGCAGGAGATCATCCGCGGGATCAATCCGGATCACGCCGTGTTGATCAACCGCCAGAACCGCAAGGGCTCCATGGTCCTGGCCGGGCAGAGCATCTTCATCCTCGAGACCGAGCCGGCCGGCTACGTGATCTACGCCGCCAACGAGGCCGAGAAGGCCTCCAACATCACCCTCTGCGAGGCGCACGCGGTCGGCGCGTTCGGCCGCCTGACCCTGGCCGGTCGCGAGGGGGATATCGACGCTGCGGCACGCGCGGCGATCGCCGCTGTGGAGCGACTGAACCGCAACGCGACCTGAGTCGCAGCACCGACCCCATGGAGTTCTTTGCCCTCGCCAGCCTGCAGACCGACCCGGAGACCCTGCAGCGGGAACTGGGTATCGAGCATCTTGCCCGCTGGTGCGATTCCATCGACTCGGTGCTGGAACACGCGGAAGATCGGGGCCGTATCTACTGCATCTGGGGCGAATTCGCGGTAACCCGGGACGCCATTCGCGGCGGTGTGCGTTTCAGCCTGCCCGGTTGCCCCAATGCGCTGGCCTGGACCATCACCACCGGCCTGCCGCCGGAGCCCGAGGCGGTGGTGATCCACTGCACCATCAATCGCCGTGAGCACGACCCGGACTTCATCGAAACCATCGAGGCCTTCGTGGACGACTGGCGCCGGGGTCTGCAGGCGGGACTGGCCGGTCCGGCGGCCTGAGCTCCGGACGGCCCCCTGCGCATTCGTCATTCGGGCCGGGATCGCACGCAGGCCCCGGGGTTCAATTCGGGCTCCATCCGGCCCGGTGCACGCATCCCGGTGCCTTCCCCGGCGCAAGCGCCATTATCCCGTGCGCGTCAGGTAGACGTTGAGGGTGATCCGCTGCCACGGGTCCTCGGACTCGTGCAGCTCATGGATGCGGGCAATGATTTCGGCGCCGTGATCGAGCAGATCCGAGGCCAGCAGGTTGTCCGTCCGGGGCAGGTAACCGAGATGCTCCCCCAGCCAGGTGATCCGTACCGCGCGGGGATCCACCAGGTTGCTGAATTCGCGGCTCAGGAGCAAGGCCTGACCGGTCCGCAGATAGGGCCAAAGGCGACGGGCGTCGTGATACTCGAAGCCTGCGAGCGGCAGACGTTGCAGGTAGGTTCCGGTGGCGGCAGGGCGACCCCGCCGTTGGCGGCCATAGCCCGCGAGCGGCGGAATGCGCAGGGCCTGGGTCGATGCGTACTTGGGATTCATGTCGTGCTCCGTCGAGTGGGCTTGCCCTCGTTGTAACCCCCCCGGTGGCTCACAGAGTGAGCCACCCGAAAAAAAAGATCCCTGCCCCCGATCGGCAGGCTGCAGCCGGTGCAGCCATTTGCGCTGCCCGGAGCTCAAAAAGATGCCGTGACCCGGCAGACGAGGAGTTGGGTCCAATCCGCGCAGCGAATCGCACCATCTGGACGGCATCTTTTGGGCCATGCGGAAAGTTAGGTACCAGATCGCTTCGCCAGAGACGCCGGCGCTGCGATGGGCAAGCTTGAAATAGGGTGGCTATTCCTGCACTTGCCCGCCTTGCTCCGGCGCCTCTCGCTGTTCTCCATAGGCACCGAACTTTCCGCATGGCCCACTAGCCACTGATGATTACACCAGGCCCGCATTCCCGTGTGCGGCATACTTCACACAACCGGAACATGCCCCATTCGATCGGATCCCGGCAGCGCCGCGGCCGAACCTTGCGCAAGACGTCCGGAGCCGGGTCCGCCGATTGGCGCTGGTTCAGGGTGTGATGGCTTCGGAGTAGCGTTGTGCGGCCGCGCACAGACGCTGCCCGACCATCTGCCGGAGTCCTTCCGGGGCGATTACCTCGACATCCGGACCGTATTTGAGGATGTCCATCACCAGCTCGCGCGGGTCGGAGTAGGGGACCTGGAGTTCGAAGGCGCCGCCGTCCCAGCGTCCGATCTGGTCCGGGTGCCAGGACTCGTCGGCCACCCAGCGGGCCCGCTCGGCCGTGAAGCGCAGCACCGCCCATTCCCTGGCCGCCCCGGTGAAGATGCCGAAGCTGGCGCCCAGGTGATGGAGCAGTGTCCGGTCATCACACGCCCGAAAGGCCAGGTTCGCGGGCTGCGCCTGCCGGATCCGGTCCAGGGCGAAGGTGCGCAGGTCCTGCGCCTTGTCGCAATAGGCGATCACGTACCAGTTGTCACGGTAGCGGACGAGCCGGTAGGGATGGATGAACCGGTTGCCAGGCGCGTCCCGTTCCCGGCCGTGATAGGTGATCGAGAGGGGCCTTGCGTTGAACGTCGCACCCGAGACCTGGCCGAACACCGCATCATTGGTACGACGCAGCGCCATCGGCTGCAGGGAGACCTTGCTCGCGACCAGGTCGGCATGCTGCCCCCCTTCGCCGAGCAGTTTGCGCACCTTGGTCTTCAGTGGTGCAATCGAGCTACCGAGAAGCCCCGGCTGCACCCCGTCGAGCAGCTGTTCCATCGCCAGCAGCGCGTGCAGTTCGGTCTCGTTGAACCAGATTCCCGGCAGTTCGAATTCCGGGGCATGGGGATCGTACCGGTAGCCGTTGAAATGCCGGTCATAGAGGATCGGTGCCTCCATGTGGTCGCGCAGGTAACGGATGTCGCGCTTGAGCGTGGCCGTGGACACCTCCAGTCTGTCGCGCAAGGTGTCGAAGTGCACCGGATGACGCGCGGCCCGGAGCAGCCCGTGCAGGTGGAACAGCCGGTCGGCTCGGTTCATTGGATCGCCCCTCCAAGCTTCGCGTAGGTCGGGTCAGCTCAGCGTAACCCGACACAAGAGCGGCCACACACCCGTAGCCGTCGGGTTAGTGCAGCGTAACCCGACACACCAGCCCATTCCGCCCGACCATCAAAACGCGGCCATCTCCGCCTCCAGGTAGGCCAGGCTGACATAGCGCCCGATGTTTTCGTCGAAACCACGGGTCTCCGCGGCCTTGTCGGCCACCCGGGGGTCAGCCATCACACGCGCCCGGGCACTGGCCATGTCCTCCATGTTCTCGACCGCCTCAAGGCAGTTCTCGTAGATTCCGGCGAACAGCTCCCGGTTCCACTGCATCAGGTCGTCGGTGGCCCGGCCGTGGCCCGGGACCCAGATCTCGGAGCCCGCCTCGGCCTTCAGGGCGTCGATATAATCGAGCGAGCCCTGGAAGGAACCGTCGTCCATGTTGGCGATCCGGCGCTCCATCGCGACATCCCCGACGTAGGTCAGGCGGTCCCCGACCACCTCCATGGAGATGTCGCTTGGCGTGTGCGCGACGCCGTAGTGGTGCATGCGGAGCGTCACCGCACCGAACTGGAACTCGTCGCCGTGATTGATGGTGCGGTTCGGTGCAACCACGCGGGTGCCCATGGTTGCGCCCTCGGTCCAGCGCTCCATCAGGCTCCGCCAGAGGTCGCCCTGCATGCCCTCGATCTCCGCCTTGGTGTGTGGGTGCGCGTAGATCGGCAGGTCGTCCCCGTACTCGTTCACGAAAGCGTGGTTGCCCAGCCAGTGATCGCCGTGATAATGCGATACGAAGATCGCGACCACCGGCTTGTCGGTGACAGTGCGGATCATCCGGATGGCCATTTCGCCGATCTGCAGCGAGCCACCGCTGTCGAGGACCACCACGCCGTCATCGGTGACCACGAAGGTGATGTTGCACATCATTCCCTGGTTCCTCGGGGTCGGGAAGACGTCCTCCGAATAGATCATCCATACGTTCTCGGAGAGCTGCAGGGGCTTGATGTCGGGCACCGGCGGTCCCTTCAGGAAGTCGTTCAGGTCCTCCGCGAATGCGGTGATGTGCGGCGCGGTGGCGATCACGCCCGCGGCGGCGAGCGATCCGGCTCCAATCTGTAGGAAGCGGCGGCGGGACATGGTGGGCAGATGCAGCGGCATGCTTGGTACTCCATGAACGAGAGGCGGCGGGTTGTCGGCTGAAGAGGATTGGGCACAGGACCCGTTTCGAATCCGGGGAATGGTTTCAGGACGCTCGGCATGCCTGAAGCCTTCCCCTTCGGCGGCCGAAGTTTGCCGCGTCCGTCGCGAGGCCGCGAATTCCGCACCGATTCGGGTGGATTGCCCCGGCGCCCAGGTATCGAAGCGCCGGATTTCCTGCGTGACTGGCAAGCCCTTCGGGCGGCAGGGCCGCCGGGGCACCGTTGGTATACTAGTGTCCTGTCACACGTCCAATGGCTGTTCCGGTTTACCACCTGCAGCCCCGGCCACTACATCACGCCCCTGCCCGGGCCGTCTGGTGCAGGGTCATGCGGCGGATTGCCGGCCGGGGTGATACCTTGTCGCCGGGTAGCTTTCAAGGGCGCTGGCAACGGCCGGGGGTGAAATGCGTTTTCGTGGAATAGTCTGGATCGTTGTCGTCGTGCTGGTGCTCTTCGCGCTCATCGGCTTTTTCCTGATGCCGGACCGCAACCAGGTGCAGCGCTTCGAGAACCTGCCCTGGCAGATCGAGGTCATCGCCGAGGATCGGACACGCGTGCTCGGTATCGAACTCGGCCAGACCACCTTGATGGAGCTTGCCGGGCGCCTGCCGGTGCCGGATATTCGCATGTTCGTGGAGCCGGACGGCACCCGTACCGTCGAGGCCTTCTACGCCAATGCCCGGGTACAGCCGTTCGAGGCCAACCTGGTGCTGGTGCCCGACCTCGACGAGGACGGGATGGCCTTCATCTGGGAGGAACGGACCTCGGAGCGGCCGATGCCCAGCGGCGCCCGCCGCTACGGGCTCAGCGACGATGCGCTGCGGGCGCTGGGCCGCATGCCCGCGGTGGAGATGAGCTACATTCCTCGCGCCCGCTGGGATGCGACCCTGTTGCGCGAGCGCTTCGGCGATCCGGCCGGTCACCTGCGCATCGGCGACGACCAGGACTACTGGCTGTATCCGGACCTGGGGTTGGCCATCATGGTCCCCACCGGTCGTGGGCGGGTCATGATGCATTACGTGACGCTGGAACGCTGGGAAGCGGTGCTGGAACGCCTGGAGCAGGCGGGTGAGCGCCTGCTGGAGGCCGCCGGCGATGGTTACTCCTGATGTCGACGCCGTTCTGGGAACGCCCGCTGGAGACGCTGGACGAGCAGGAATGGGAGGCGCTCTGCGACGGCTGCGGGCGTTGCTGCCTGCACAAGCTCGAGGACGAGGATACCGGGGAAATCGCCCACACTTGGCTGGCCTGCCGCCTGCTGGACTGCGACACGGCGCGCTGTTCCGACTATGCGAACCGGACCCGGCAGGTGCCCGACTGCCTGCAGGTGAACATCAGGACGGTGGCGGAGTACGACTGGCTGCCGCCGACCTGCGCCTACCGGCTGCGCTTCCTGGGTGAGGCATTGCCCGCCTGGCATCCCCTGATCTCGGGGGATTCGGAGACGGTTCGTGCGGCGAAGGTCTCCGTGGCAGGCCGGGTAGTCCGCGAGGACGAGGCGCCCGACCTGCCGCTGATCGACTTCATCGTGGATTGGCCGGGTCAGTGGCCGCGGGCAGCCAGACCGGCGGCCAGGCGGGGTCCCGCGAAGCCCTCCTGAGCATTCAGGAAGCGAACGAGACGTTCGCGAAAGTCCTCTACGGTCGAGTCCTTCACCTCCGGCAGACTCGACACGTGCCGCCACCAGCTTGCGAGGGTCGGGTAGTCATCGGGCTGCCAGGGGCCTTCCGGGTCCTGGAGCAGGTCGAGGCGCATCAGCACCGGCGCCAGCGCCGCGTCGAGCAGGGAGAGATCCGGGCCGTTGAAGCAGGGAGCCGCCTTGCACTGTGCCTCGATCCGTTTCAGGCCCTTCGCCGCCTCATCGCGAGCCGCCTTGAACGCCTCTTCGGTCGGTGCGGTCATCCAGCGGTGCACCGCCATGACCAGATCGGATACGAAGGCGATCCAGGCCCGCTCCAGGGCGCGTTGCAACGGATCCGTCGATAGCAGCGGAGGCTGGGTGATCTCGTCCACGTATTCGCTGATCACTGCGGACTCGAAGACGACGGTGTCCTGGTTCACGAGCAACAGGGGCACCTTGCCTGTCGGGGATTTTTCCAGGAACCAGTCGGGCAGCTCCTGGGGATTGAGAAGGGTCAGTTCAAACGGCACATTCTTGTGTTTCAGCAGGATGACGCTACGCTGGACGAATGGACAGAGGGGAAAGCTGACCAGATGAAGATGGGGCAGGGCCATGGGATCTCCAGACGGCTTGAGGAATCGGTGCCCGGCGGACGCAGCGGGTGGGGCATGTGACCGCGGCTGCTTCCGGTGATGCCGCGTTGCGCTTGGACAAATGGCTCTGGGCCGCGCGCTTTTTCAAGACCCGGGTGCTCGCCACCGAGGCGGTTGCTGGTGGCAAGGTGCACGTAAACGGCGATCGCTGCAAGCCCGCCCGCAGGGTGCATCCGGGCGACCGGCTGACCGTGCACCGGGGCGAAGAGGTCTTCGACATCGAGGTCCTGGGACTCAACGACAAACGTCGGCCGGCCTCCGAGGCGCAACTGCTCTATGCTGAGACCGCGGATAGCGTCGCCCGGCGCGAGGCCGAGGCCGAGCGGCGTCGACAGCAACGCGGCGACGGGGGTCGTACCCGGCGTCCGGACAAGCGTGAGCGCCGACACATCCGGCGTTTCATTCGGAAGGAGGGGGAGACATGAATACAGAGCGACCGAAGACACCGCTGCTGGCTGTCGATCTGATCATCCGTCATGCGGCGAATCCCGGCCGCATCGTCGTGATCGAGCGGCTGAATCCGCCGCCCGGCTGGGCTTTGCCCGGCGGCTTCGTGGACGAGGGCGAGTCCGTGGAGCAGGCGGCCCTGCGCGAGGCGCGCGAGGAAACCGGTCTGGAGGTCAGGCTGGAGGCACTGCTCGGTGTCTACTCCGATCCCGAACGTGACGCGCGCGGCCATACCGTCAGCGTGGTCTACGTGGCACGGGGCGAGGGCGAGGCGCGGGCGCAGGACGATGCCAAGGCCCTGGCCTGGCTGGATCCGGACGACCGGGCGCAGCCACTGGCCTTCGATCACCGGCGCATTCTCGACGACTACCTGCGTTACCGCACCACCGGAGAGATTGCCCCGATCCGCCACATTCCCCGCTGAGGAGGCCGCGGCCTCGGGCAGGCGCGGTCTGCTGGGACTGCCGGGAGAGTTCCTGCGACGGCTCGCCGGCGAGCACCGCCTGACCGCGACGATCGCGGCATGGGCCGGGAGGAACCGGCCACGAGCCACGGGTGCGCCGGGGCCTCGCCGCCCCGCGGAGAACGGCGGTTGCGATGCATGGGGAGGCCAAGCTGGTATGATACGGGCCTTTCACGCCGACGACGAACCTTGGTGAGCCAACCAGTCCCAGCCCTCATGGAGCCGCGGGTATACACCCGCGATCAGCACCCGATCTCGCGCGCCGCGATCAGCGAAAACGCGCTGAAGGTCCTGTACCGCCTGCGCGATGCCGGGTTCCGCAGTTGTCTGGTCGGCGGCGGCGTCCGTGATCTTCTGCTGGGGCGGGAACCCAAGGATTTCGACGTCGCCACCGACGCCCATCCGGACGACGTGCGCCGGTTGTTTCGGAACTGCCGGCTGATCGGAAGGCGCTTCCGGCTTGCCCACGTCACCTTCGGACGCGAGATCATCGAGGTCGCCACCTTTCGCGCCCCCTTCGGCGCCGAGGACGAGGAAGGCAATATCGAGCTGAGCGATGAGGGGCGCATCCTCCGCGACAACTGTTACGGCACCATCGAGCAGGATGCCTGGCGGCGTGATTTCACCATCAATGCCCTCTATTACGACATCGCGGATTATTCGGTCCTCGATTTCACCAATGGCGTGCTGGATCTGCACGAGGGTGTGCTGCGCCTGATCGGTGATGAACCCGAACAGCGCCTGCGCGAGGATCCCGTGCGCATGTTGCGCGCGGTGCGCTTCAGCGCAAAGCTGGGCTTGCGTGTTGCCCCCGAACTGGATCAGGCCATGCATCGCCACGCGGGCCTGATGGTGTCGGTGGCACCCGCCCGTCTGTTCGACGAGGTGATCAAGCTCTTCCACAGTGGCGCCGCGGTCACCTGCCTGGACGAACTCGAACGTTTCGGGCTGTTCGAGGCGCTGTTCCCGCAGGCGTCGACCTGCTTTGCTGACCCGGGCCGCGGTCTCGAGCAGCGCGCCTTTCTGGTCGAGGCGCTGAAGAGTACCGACGCCAGGATTCGTGACGAGCTGGGCGTGCACCCGGCCTTTCTCTACGCCGCGGTGCTTTGGGCCCCGGTGCAGCGAGAGGCGCAGGCGCGGCTTGCCGCCGACGAGGATCCCGTTGCCGCCTGGCAGCAGGCGATGTCCGTGGTGCTGGAGCGGCAGGTCCAGCGGGTGTCCATCCCGAAGCGGTACTCGCTGGTGGTGCGGGAGATCTGGGACCTGCAGCAGCGCCTGCCGCGCAACCAGGGCGGGCGTGCCCTGAAACTGTTGACCCACCCGCGTTTTCGCGCCGGCTACGACTTCCTCTGTCTACGTGCGCGTGTGGGTGATGCCGATCCGGATCTATGCCAGTGGTGGACGGATTTCCAGCAGACGGACGAGGCCCGGCAACAGGAGATGGCGCGGGGTGCCCCCGGCGGCGCCCCAGCGACGCGCACGCGGCCGCGAAGACGACGCCGAAAGGCCCCCTCGGCCTCATGAGGCCGGCCGTCCACGCCTACATCGGGATCGGCGCCAATCTCGGCGATCCCGTGGCGCAGGTGTTGCAAGCCTGCGCGCGGCTCGCGCGTGATGTGCCTCGTACCCGCCTGATCGCGCGCTCGAGCCTGTACCGCAATCCGCCGATGGGCCCGCAGGATCAGCCCGATTACGTGAACGCCGTGGCCCGGCTCGACACACAGCTGGAGCCACCTGCCCTGCTCGATGCGCTTCAGGGCATCGAGGCGGCCTGCGGACGCCGCCGCGACGGCGCCCGATGGGGGCCGCGCCTGCTGGACCTCGATATCCTGCTGTTCGGAGACCTGGTGATCGATGAGTCGGGCCTTCGGGTGCCTCATCCCGGCATCGCGCAGCGCGATTTCGTTCTCTTTCCATTACTGGAACTGGATCCTCAATTGGTCATCCCGGGTCTTGGCAGCGTAGCGGCGCTGTGCCGGTGCATGCCCGGCACGGGTCTTGTTGCCATCGCCGAGGAGGCGCGTGCGTGAGCCTGGCTGATTTCCGTTTCATTGCCGTCGAGGGTCCGATCGGTGTGGGCAAGTCCAGCCTTGCGCAGATGCTCGCCCGGCATCTCGACGCCGAGGGGCTGTTCGAGACGCCTGACGAGAATCCGTTCCTGGAGCGTTTCTACCAGGATCGCTCCAAGCACGCGCTGGCCACGCAGCTGCACTTCCTGGTGCAGCGGATTCGCCAGCTGACCCCGCTTGCGCAGCTGCAGTTGTTCGAGCGGCTGCATGTCGCGGACTACCTGGTCGACAAGGACCCGCTGTTCGCCGAGTTGAACCTGGCGCCGGACGAAATGGATATCTACCGGGAGATGTTCCGGCAGCTGCGGCCGCAACTGCCGCGCCCGGACCTGGTCGTCTATCTGCAGGCGCCCGTCGAGGTGTTGCTGGAGCGTATCCGCCGGCGCGGGCGAAGCTACGAACGTCGTATCGACGCCGCCTACCTGGAACGGCTGAACGCGGCCTACACGGAATTCTTTCATCACTTCGATGCGGCCTCCCTGGTGATCGTGAACGCCACCGAGATCGACTGGGTCAAAAACGACGCGGATTTCCTGCAACTGGTCCAGTTCCTGGACCAGGTTCACGGCGGCAGGCACTATTTCAATCCGCTTCCAGTGCACCTCTGACCGTCTACTGAGGCCCCGATGCGCAACACCATTCGCACGCTCGAGAAACACAAGCAGGAGGGTCGGCCCATCACCTGCCTGACCGCCTATGACGCCAGTTTCGCGCGGCTGCTGGATGCCTCGGACATCGACGTGATCCTGGTCGGCGACTCACTGGGTATGGTGGTGCAGGGTCATGAAACCACGCTGCCGGTGACCATCGAGCACATGGTCTACCACCTGGAGGCGGTATTCCGCGGCACGCAGCGTGTGATGCTGATGGCGGACCTGCCCTTTCTCGGTGACCGGGACGTGCTGACCGCCCTCGACCAGGGCGGAGCCCTGATGCGGGCCGGTGCCCAGATGGTGAAGGTCGAATGCAATGGCGGCCACACCGAACTGGTCAGGCGCCTGGCCGGCTCCGGCATCCCCGTCTGCGCGCACCTTGGGCTGACGCCGCAGTCCGTGCACCGCCTGGGCGGCTACCGGGTGCAGGGACGAGAGGGGGTGGCGGCCGAACGCATGCAGGCCGAGGCGCGCGCGCTGGAGGCCGCTGGCGCCCAGTGCCTGCTGCTGGAGAGCGTGCCCGAGGTCCTCGCGACACAGATCACCCGGTCCGCGCGGGTGCCTGTGATCGGCATCGGGGCCAGTCCCGATTGCGATGGTCAGGTCCTGGTCCTGCAGGACGTGATCGGTCTGACGCCGAAACCGCCGCGCTTCGCACGGGACTTCATGGCTGGCGCGGGTAGCCTTTCCGGGGCCGTCGCGGCCTTCGCCGAGGCAGTGCGCAGCCGCGCCTTCCCCGAGTCCGGTGTTCACACCTTTGGTTGACTCCGATGCGTATCGTCCGTGATCGCCGGCAGGTGACGGCACTCTGCCGCGAGTGGCGGCGCCGCGACTCCCAGAAACTCGCGTTCGTCCCCACCATGGGCAACCTCCACGAGGGGCATCTCGCGCTGGTCCGGCACGCGCGCGAGCGCGGTGACCGCGTACTGGCCAGCATCTTCGTGAACCCGCTGCAGTTCGATCGGCCCGACGATCTGGCCGGCTATCCGCGGACCCTGGAAGCCGATACCAAGAGGCTCGCCGAGGCTGGTGTGGATGCGTTGTTCTGTCCCGAGGCGGGCGAGATGTACCCGGACGGGGCCGCGAGCCGGGCGCGGGTAGTGATTTCGGGCCTGTCGGAGGTGCTCGAAGGCGAGTCCCGGCCGGGGCATTTCGACGGCGTCGCTACCGTGGTGGCGAAGCTGTTCAATCTGGTGCAGCCCGATGTCGCGGTCTTCGGCGAGAAGGATTACCAGCAGCTGCTGGTAATCCGGGCCATGGTCGAGGCACTGAATTTCCCGGTGGTGGTGGACGCGATACCCACGGTACGCGAGGAGGACGGCCTCGCGCTGAGCTCACGTAACGGGCGTCTCTCCGATGCCGCGCGCCGACGGGCCCCGGAGCTCCATCGCTGCCTGCGCGACACGGCCGAGGCCTGCCTGCTGGAACCGGACCAGTGGCCACGGATCTTTACCGAGTTGGTGATGGCTGCGGAGCAGAGGCTGCGCGCGGCGGGCCTTCGACCCGATTACATAAGCATCCGGCGGGCCGAAGACCTGGGGCCACCGCAGGCCGGAGACCGTGACTTGATCCTGCTCGCTGCCGCCTGGCTGGACGATGTGCGCTTGATCGATAACCTGCGTCTGCAATACGGTAGGTTTGCCGGTGCTCGGTGATTCCCTCATAATGCACCGCACAATAACCGTTGGTTGCCAGCGTCACCGGGGATACTGCCGATGATGATCACATTACTGAAGGGCAAGCTCCACAAGGCTCGGGTCACCCACTGTGAACTCGAGTACGAGGGCTCCTGCGCGATCGATACCCGCTTGCTCGAGGCTGCGGGCATCCTGCCGTTCGAGCAGATCCAGATCTACAACGTGGACAATGGTGAGCGCTTCACCACCTATGCCATCGAGGCGGAAGCCGGGTCCGGGGTGATCTCCGTGAACGGCGCGGCCGCGCACAAGGCGGCGGTGGGTCACCGCGTGATCATCTGCGCCTATGGTCAGCTCGATGCGGCCGAGGCCCGCGAGTTCACCCCCAATCTGGTCTACCTGGGATCGGGTAACCGCATCACGCACACCGGTCATCAGATCCCCGTCCAGGCTGCCTGACGGCGAGCTCCGTCGCAGGTCCTGTCGGGTTACGCCCTGCGGGCCAACCCGACGTTCAGCCTAACCCGACACCACCACTCACCCGGTATTGCGCATGCCCGCGGCGATCGCGTTGATCGAACGCAGCAACGGGGACATCCACGGATTCTCGTCTCCTTCATCCCCCTGCGTCGCCTGCAGCGCGCGTGATTCCCGCAGCAGGTGAATCTGAATGCTGTTGAGCGGATCCAGGTAGGGGTCGCGCCGTTGCAGCGACAGCGCCAGCAGCGGGGCTTCGTCCATCAGGGCGTCGAGCCGAGCGACCAGCAGCACCTCCCGCACCGTGCGGGCATACTCCTCCTGGACCCGGGAATAGACCATGTCCGCCAGCGTGCGATCGTTGCACAGCTGCGCGTATTCCGCTGCGGTGCGCATGTTCGCCTTGGTCAGGGCCATCTGGCTGTTGGACAGCAGGGAGCGGAAGAACGGCCACTCCCGGTACATGCCCTGCAACAGTTCCAGCCTGGCGGGGTCGTCCCCACGCCAGGCCTCCAGCGCACTGCCGATGCCATACCAGGCGGGCAGGGTGTGGCGGGACTGCCCCCAGCCGAAGACCCAGGGTATCGCCCGGATCGAGGCTTTGGACCGGTCGCTCTGGCGCCGGTGCGAGGGGCGGGAACCGATGTTCAGGAAGCCGATCTCCTGCACCGGAGTACCTTCGTAGAAATAGTCGAGAACGCCGGGCGTACGGTCGACCAGGTCGCGGTAGGCATCCTCCCCGAGCGCCGCGAGCTCGTTCATGGTCGCGCGGTACTCGTCGCGGTCACTGGTCGGTTTGCGGATCAGGCTGCGGCTGGCCAGGATCAGCCCGGTGGCCCCCATCCCCAGTTCGTACACGGCCGTCTCGACGTTGCTGTACTTGTACGACAGCACCTCGCCCTGTTCGGTGAACTTGATCCGGCCCTGCACGGTGGCCGGCGGCTGGGCAAGGATGGACTCGTGCGTGGGACCACCGCCACGGCCGACCGTCCCGCCGCGCCCGTGAAACAGCTGGCAGCGCACCCCGAACCGGTCGGTGATCGCGACGATCTTCTTCTGTGCCTCGTACAGGTTCCAGCTCGAGGCCAGGATGCCGCCATCCTTGCAGGAATCCGAGTAGCCGAGCATGACCTCCTGGATGTTGCCGCTGGCGGCCAGCATGCGGGCATAGCTGGCGTGGCCAAGCAGCCCGTTGAGAACTTCTTCCACGTGCAGAAGGTCCTCGATCGTCTCGAACAGCGGTGCGATCCGCAGTTGACAGAAGGGCCCTCCATCCGCCTCGCCCGCCAGACCGGCCCAGCGGCCCAGCAGCAGGACCTCGAGCACGTGGGAGGCGGCGTGGGTCATCGAGATCACGTAGGTCCCGATCCCCTGCGGCCCCACTTCGCCGCGCATCTCCCGAATCGCGTCGAAGACCTGCATGGTTTCCCGGGCGGACTCGTCCAGGGTCTCGTAGTCGATTTCGGGCAGTTCCGCACGGTCGATCAGGTCGCCGAGCTGCTGCAGCCGCTCGGACTCCTCCAGTGCCTCGTAGTCCTCCACAAGTCCGGTCTGGGTGAGGATCGACCCGAGCGTGGCGCTGTGCACCGTCGACTCCTGGCGCACGTCCAGATGGTGCAGGTGAAAGCCGCAGGTCTCGACCAGGCGGATGAGGTCGGTGAGTTCACCGCTGGCGACGTTGCGCTCGCCATGGCTGACCAGGGAGTCGTGGATGACCCGCAGATCGGCCAGCAGGGCATCGGCGCTGCTGTAGGCCGAGCTGACCGGAAGCACGGCCGCCTCGCCGGCGAGGCGGCGGTTCACGGTCGCGAGGGTCTCCCTCAGCCGGTAGATCATGATCTGGATCTTGCGCCGGTAGGGCTCGGTCTCGTAGCGGTCCATGGAACCCTGAAACACCGCTGGCGAGATGCTGTTGTCCGCCTCGAGGCTCGCGAGGAAGGCCTCCGAGGGCTGGCACATCAGCGAGGAGTGGGTCAGCACGTTGCGCAGGTGCGAAACCCGCTTCAGGTATTCCCGCAGGACCTGCTGCATGGCCAGCCTGCAGGCCACCGCTGTGACTGCCGGAGTCACGTTCGGGTTGCCGTCCCGGTCTCCGCCGATCCAGGATCCGAAACGCAGGAAGGCCGGGATGTCGATCGGCAGGGCGCCGTCCGGTTTCATGCCGTAGGTGCGTCGGACTGCCTTTTCCAGGAACCGGTAGGCGAGGGGGATCGCCTCGAACAGGCTTTCCTCGAAGTAGAACAGCCCGTACTTGATCTCGTCTCGCACCATCGGCTGCTTGACCCGGACCTCGTTGGTGCGCCAGAGAATCTGGATCTGGGTCTCGAGTTCCTCGATCAGCAGCTTCCGTTCCGCGGCACCGATACGCGGGTGGTTGAGCCGGTCGGCGGTCTGAAAGACGCGCCGCTGGTTCTGCATGGTCGTGCGCCGCCTTGCCTCGGTGGGATGGGCGGTGAAGACGGGGGTGTAGCTCAACTCCGAGAGGAGTTTCTCCAGCTCCTCGGCAGTGACACCCTCCGCGCGCAGGTCCCTCAGCGTGCGGTCGAACGAGCCGACCCACAGCGGGTCGCCGCTGCTGACCTGCGCCCGGCGCCAGCGGTAGAAGAGGTCTTCCTCGGCGATGTTGACCAGGCTGAAATAGATGCTGAAGGCCCGGATGATGCGCTCGGTCGTCTCCGGATCCTGATGGACGATGCAGCGCATCATCCGCTGGCGAAGACGCGGGTCCTCACGCTTGCGCAGGCTCACGAAGCCCTTGCGCAGGGTCTCCACCGCATGGAAGACTGCGTCCCCCTCCAGCCTCCGGATCACCCTGCCCAGCAGGTCGCCGAAGAGCCGGACGCGTGCGCGCAACTCCTTGTCCTTGGGGAGAAAGCGTTCGCTGTTGCCGGTCAGGGTCATGGTTCCCTTGGGTCTGGGGCTGCACAAAAAGGGCCGGCTTCAAGGCCGGCCTTTGCGTTCGTTCCGAGTGACTTCCTGGCATTATACCCCAGCGCCGGGCCTAACCCCTGAGGCTGCGGTAAAGGTCGAGATAGGCCGCGGAACTCGTGTTCCAGCCAAAGTCGCGGCCCATGCCATTGCGCATGATCGTGCGCCAGCGTTCCTGCCCGGGCTCGCTGAACAGCGCAAGCGCGCGCTCGATCGCGCCGGTCAGGGCAGCCGTATCGGCGGGCAGAAAGCAGAAGCCCGTCGCGGTGCCGTCACCCAGGGTCACGGGGTTGGCGTCGATCACCGTGTCCGCGAGTCCGCCGGTCGCGTGCACGATCGGGGGCGTTCCGTAGCGCAGGCTGTAGAGCTGATTCATGCCGCAGGGCTCGAAGCGCGACGGCATCAGGAAGGCATCGGAGCCGGCCTCGACCCGGTGGGCCAGTCCCTCGTTATAGGCGATGACTGCGCTGCAGGCCTCGGGATGGGCGTATGCCAGGCTGCGGGCCCATTCCTCGAACCTCCGGTCACCGTTGCCAACCAGCACAAGCTGCATGCGCCCGGCCGCGAGCAGGGGTGCGCAGGCCTCCAGCAGCAGGTCGATGCCCTTCTGTGGAACCATTCGTCCCACATGGCCGAACAGCATGACGTCCTCGCGCACCGGCAACCGCAGTTCGTGCTGGAGGGCGGCCTTGTTGCGCGCCTTTCCGGAGAGGTCGTCGGCACTGTAGTGCACCTCGAGGTAACCGTCCTTTTCCGGATTCCATTCGCGGTAGTCGACCCCGTTCAGGATGCCGTGCAGGCTGGCGGAGCGGGCCCGCAGCACACCGTCCAGCCCCATGCCCAGTTCGGGCATCTGGATCTCGCGGGCATAGGTCGGCGAGACGGTGGTGATCAGGTCCGAGAAGACCAGGCCACCCTTCATGAAGGAAAGCTGGTTGTGGAATTCAAGGGCCTCCATGTGCCAGAGGTCCTCTGGCAGCCCGAGCGCATGCCGGGTTTCGGCCGGGAACAGGCCCTGGTAGGCGAGATTGTGGATGGTGAACACCATCGGCGGCCGGCGCGGATGATCGCGCAGGAATACGGGAACCAGGCCAGTCTGCCAATCGTTCAGGTGCAGCACCTCCGGCGCCCAGTCGAGTTGTGCCGCGTCCACGCTCATCGCGGCCACCGCGCTTGCGAAGGCCGCGAAGCGCTGCGGATTGTCGGGCCAGTCGCTGCCGTCCGTCGCGCGGTAGGGATCCCCGTCGCGCTCGAAGTACATCGGCCAGTCGATCAGGTAGACCATGACCGAGGTGCCGGGCAGGTAACCCTGGATCAGGCTCCAGGGTGCATCTGCGGGTCCGGGCAGGCGCGTTGGATCGGCCAGCCGGCTGGCCGCGCGCGGGTAGGCCGGGAGAACCAGCCGCACATCCTGGCGGCGTCGCTTCAATGCGGCGGGTAGACTGGAGCTGACGTCGCCCAGCCCGCCGGTCTTCACCAGCGGGAAGGCTTCACTGCTCGCAAACAGGATGCGCATGCGGACTCCGGTAACGCGTTGTGTGGCCGGGCGTGCCATTGTAGTTTAGGGCGTCCCTACTTTTCCTGCCCAGCAACCGAGGTGCCGCCGTGCCGCAGGCTGAATCCCTTTCCCTTCCCTGGTCGCTGCTCAGCGCGGCACGGGAGCGTCTGAGTACCGTCACCCTGCGCGAGCTTCTCGCGGAAGATCCCGGGCGCGTGGAGCGCGACGTCCTGAATGCGGCGGGCCTGCGGCTGGACTGGACCCGTCAGCGTCTCGATTCCGCGGCATGGGATGACCTGTTTGCGCTGGCCGGAAGCGCCGACGTCACGGGCGCGCTGAGGCGTCAGCACGAAGGCGGGCATGTCAACAGCACCGAGGATCGCGCTGCGCTGCACACGGCGCTGCGTCTGCCCGGGGATGCCAGTTGCATGGTCGACGGTCGGGATGTCGTGGCTGACGTGCACGCTGTGCTCGATTCGATCGAGGCCCTGGTGCGCAGGGTGCGGGACGGCAGCCACGTCGGCTACTCCGGGCGGGCGATACGCAGCGTGGTCAATATCGGCATCGGCGGTTCCGATCTCGGTCCGCGCATGATCTGCCGGGCCCTGGCGCCGTTTGCTGCGGATACGGCCGAAGGGCGGCCCCTGCGGATGCATTTCGTGTCCAACGTGGACGGGGCGGCCCTGGATGCGGTCCTGCGGGAGACGGATCCGGAGACGACGCTGTTCATCATCGCGTCCAAGACCTTCGGAACCCAGGAGACCCTGGTCAATGCCCGCTCGGCGCGCTCCTGGCTGCTCCGGCACACGGATCATCCGGAGGCCGTGGCCCGTCACTTCGTCGCGGTATCCACGCACGCGGGCCGGGTGGAGGAATTCGGCATCGACACCCGCAACATGTTCGGGTTCTGGGACTGGGTGGGCGGGCGCTACTCGGTGTGGTCGGCGATCGGCCTTCCCATCGCGCTCTACCTCGGCATGGACGGCTTCCGGGAGTTCCTTGCCGGCGCCCACGAGATGGACCGGCACGTCCTGGAGACCCCGGCGCCCGCTAACGCGGCCCTGCGCATGGCGCTGGTGGATATCTGGAATCACAACCTCCTGGGCGCCTGCGCAAGGGTCGTTCTGCCCTATGACGAGCGCCTGAAGCTGCTGCCCTCCTACCTGCAGCAGGCGGAGATGGAGAGTCTCGGCAAGGGGGTTCGCCACGACGGCACGCCGGCCGAGCACGACACAGGGGCATTGGTCTGGGGCGCAGTGGGCACCGATGGGCAGCATGCCTTCTACCAGTTGCTGCACCAGGGCACGCGCTGGGCGCCCACGGAATTCATCGGGGTCGCTCGTCCCGAACACGGGTTGCCGGAGCATCATCCGATCCTGCTGGCCAACCTGGTCGCCCAGGCCGAGGCACTGGCACTGGGCAAGACGGAGGCCGAGGCTGCGGCGGAGATGCTTGCCGGTGGCCTGTCCGAGGACGAGGCGGCACATCTGGCCCCCCATCGCAGCTTTCCCGGCAACCGACCCAGTACCCTGATCCTGCTGGAGCGCCTTGATCCACATACCCTCGGGGCACTGATTGCGCTGTACGAGCACAAGATCTATCTGCTGGCGACCATCTGGGGCATCAACGCCTTCGATCAGTGGGGGGTGGAGTTGGGCAAGCAGCTCGCCGGGCAGGTACAGGAGGACTTCCGGGCGGCGGGACAGGGGCATCCGCATGATCCCGCGACGTCCGCGACGATCGACTGGCTGCGCGCGCGGCTGCCAGGACACTGAGGCGTGCAGAAACCGTTTGCGCCATCGGCCGACCAGAACAGGGACCCGATCCTGCAGGTGCTGCTGCAATGGTTCGAATGTCCCGGCACCGTGCTGGAGGTGGGCAGTGGCACAGGTCAGCATGCCGTGCACTTTGCCCGGAACCTGCCGCACCTGATCTGGCAGCCCAGCGACGTGCAGGCCCATGTCGAGGGCATCGAGGCCTGGCGCGTGGAGGCGGGGCTGGAGAATATCCTGCCGACCCGAGTCCTGGGTGTCTCGGGTCCGTGGCCCGAAGAGGGCTTCGATTACGTCTTTACCGCCAATACCGCGCACATCATGCACTGGCCGGAGGTGCTGGCCATGTTGGCCGGGGTCAGCCGTGTCCTGCGTGCCGAGGGCGTGTTCGTAATGTACGGCCCCTTCGCGCGGGGAGGGAGGCACACCGCCCATTCCAACGCCGAGTTTGACCAAGCACTGCGGCTATCGGATCCCGGCATGGGCGTGCGGGACATGGATGACCTGAGCCGCGAGGGTCTGAAGCAAGGCCTCCAGATCACGGACGTCGTCCCGATGCCGGCGGACAACTTCACGCTGATCTGGCGCATGGCCCATTAGCGGGCCCAACGGAAGGTTTGGTACCAGATCGCTTCACCAGACACGCCGGCGCTGCGTTGGGCAAGTTTGCAATCGGTTGGCTATTCCTGCACTTGCCCGCCTTGCTCCGGCGCGTCTGGCCGTGCTGCATGGGCACCGAACTTCCCGCAGGGCCGACCAGCCGTCAGCGTTGCCAGTCAATGCCGGATCCGGGAAATTGCGGAGGACTTCCGAAGCGTTGGGAGGGACTGGCGGGGCGGCCCCGGTCCCAGGTCTCGGAGCGGAACTCGGGTTGGGTCTGGTAGCTGCCGCCCGCGGACGGAGCGCTCGGCCACTGGTGTTCCAAGCCACCGCGGGCGGGGGCCGAAGGGACCGTGCGGCGGGGCTCGGTGGCGGGAAAATCATCGCGGCCCGGACGCGCGCCGGGCATTGTCCCGGGCATCTCTCCGTATTGCGGCAGGCCCCTCGGGGCTGCGGTAGGCGGTTGTGCCCAGGTCGGCCTTCCGCCGGGTGGCTCTCTGCTATCCCGTGTGGCTCCGGGTGCCGGCCGGTACGGGGATCCCTGCTCCTCCCGACTGCCGGGGAACTCACCGCGGAGGGTCCGGGGGGCGAACTCGGGCGGTTCCGGTGTCCGGGCGGCCGGCGGCGTGGCGCGGCCGCTTGCGAACGGGCCTCGGGTTGTATCGCCCGTTTCGCGTTGCCGCTGCTGGCCGACCGACTCCTCGAATTCCGCGAGGTAGCCCGGGGGGGGGAACTCCGGCCTTCCGCTGAACGGCGTGCGCGGCCCCGCGCGCTCCTGCACTCGAAACAGCAGGCCGCTCTCCGCGGTATGGGCCTCCACGCGCTCTTCCCACGCCGCTGTGCCAGGCTGGCTGACGCCGAGCGCGAGCGCGGCCAGCGTGAGTGTCCCGATGAAGCCGTTCTTTCTCTTCGTCACTGCGCCGTTTCCCTATGTGTTACGCCTAACGTATGAGCATAGGACAGAAATCGGCCAAATCCAGTTCTCGCCACCCGTGCGGGGCCGGTGAGCCCAAGCGCTACCGCCGCACCCGACCCGGCAGCCAGGGCGGCGCGCCAGTCGATGCGCATCACCTTCTTCCATTGGGGCGTGCATGCATGGGCGATCTATGCGGTCGTGGCCCTGTCGCTGGCCTACTTCGCCTTTCGGCAGGGCCTGCCCCTGACCATCCGTTCGTCGCTGTATCCGCTGATCGGTGACCGCATCTACGGCCCGATCGGGATGACCCAGCCCCCCAAAGCGGCGGCAAGCCGCCGCACTCCATAGGGGCTCCGCGCCCGCTACAGGGCGCCCGTCTCGATCAGCAGTCGGTGGATGTGTTCGGCGAGGTAACGGTAGCCATCCGCATTGGGATGAATGGGGTCGGACTTCATCGCATCCCTAGAGAGGATGCGCGCGAGGGCGCCGTTCTCGACCGGAATGCCGAAGGCCTCTCCGACCTCGGCGTAGATCGCCTCGCTGCGCAGCCGTAGCAGGGTCGGGGCGGGTACGGCCACCAGCAGGACCTCCGTGCCGCGATCCCTGGCAAGCCGGATCATCGCGGCGAGATTGTCCCGGGTCTGCTCCAGGTCCATGCGGCGGAGCAGGTCGTTGCCGCCGTGGATCAGGATCAGCAGGTGGGGCTGGTGCTCGTCAAGGAGTGCTGGAAGCCTGGCGAGGCCGTGACTCGATACCTCGCCGGGTACGCCCGCATTGATCACCTGCCGCCCACTCAGTGCCGCAAGCTGCCTCGGGTAGGAGCCGCTCTCCTCCGCACCCGTGCCCGCGGTCAGGCTGTCGCCGAAGGCCAGGATGATTGCGTCGGCCGGTAGCGGCGAGAGCGGCTCGGGCTGCGGCGAACAGGCTGCTAGCAGCGACAGGAAGAGCAGGGCGCAAGCCGCAGCGAGGGCCGCGCGTGTGGTCGGCGTCAGAGGGGGGACCGGGTGGTTTCGTTGTCGCATGGCGTCTCCATTGGCAGGCTCCGTCGGACGGTGGGAACCCCGCCCTGGCTGGCTCCGGGGCAGGGGCACTGCCCGGGCAAGCGTAGCATCCGGCATTGACCCCCGCGCACAGGCATGGCAGGTTGCGCGCTTCAAGCCCGTTGTCCGGCACGGAGAGCGGAATCCGTCGAACCGGGTAGCACTGCTTCGGCGCCTGAAAACAACCGCCAGAGGAATCACTGCATGTCCCTTCGCAGCCTTGTTATCGCGACCCTTGTTGCCATCCCCCTGACCGCCATCGCGAACGAACCGAACGTCCAGCCGGGCGAGTGGGAAATGACCTCGATCACCACCTTTCCCGGCACTCCGATGCCCGAACAACGCGACTCCAGCAGGGAGTGCGTGACCAGCGAGGATCTGGAGGGCCTGATCTTCGAGGTGGATCTCGAGGAGGAGTCATGCGAGATCACCGACAAGGAGATCAGCGCCGATCGCATGACCTACAGCATGACCTGCCAGCATGAGGACGGCATGGACATGACCATGGACGCGGAAATTCGTTTCCTGGGGGATCGCACCGAGGGAACCATGGATGCGCGGATGACCACTCCGATGGGCCCGATGCACATGCGCATGGAGCTCGAGGGTCGGCGGATCGGCGACTGCTGATCGGTCGCTCCGAAAGGTAGCCCCGCCACGGCCGCTCAGCCGGTTTCGGGCGGCTCGAGGATGACGGCGTCTCCGACCTCAAGGCGTCCGCCTTTCAGCACCAGCAGGCATACGCCGCTCTGGCGTCCCAAGGCCCTGGCCATGTTCTCGCCGGTGACCTGGTTGATGTAGCCGCAGGGCGGCCGGGGCTTCCAGTATTCGAACTGCGCCGTGCCAATGCGGAATCGGCGACCCTCCAGGGCCCGGGTCCGCATTCCCGAGATCACCAGGTTGCGGCGATGCTCGCCGTGGTCCAGGGCCACCGGCAGACGCCGGTGCGCGCGTTCCAGGTCGTCTGCCGAGATCAAGGTGATCTGGCAACTCTCGACCGGGTGCCAGTGGCCGGAGCCCGTTTGGTAGCGGTCACCGACCAGGCCCTCCCCCGTTGCGGCATCCGCCACGCGCAATGACTGCATCGGCGCGCCGGCATGCGGACTCACGAAGATCGCGGTCAGTCGTGGCACGGGCGCAGGCCGTCTCCATGGTCGCAACAGGGACTGCCAGCGCATCAGAAGCGGTAGCCGAAGTGTTCCTGGAAGCGTTCGGCGAACTCGTCCGCGGAGAACGCGTGGTTCTGGGTGCCCGGGCTGGCGATCTTGATCGCGCCCAGCAGGGAGGCGATGCGGCCGGTGGTCTCCCAGTCCATGCCCCGGTCCATGCCAAACAGCAGCCCCGCGCGATAGGCATCGCCGCAGCCGGTCGGATCCACCACGGCACTGGGCGTCACCGCCGGGATCTCGATGCGCCGGCCGCCGGTGTGGATGTGCGAACCCTCGCCGCCGCGGGTCACGATCAGCGCCTCCACCCGCTCGGCCATCTGTTCCAGGCTCAGGCCGGTGCGCTCGGCGGTCAGCTGTGCCTCGTAATCGTTGAAGGCGGCGTGTGTGGCCTGGTCCAGGAACCGTGTCAGGTCCTCAGCGCCGAACATCGGCAGGCCCTGGCCGACATCGAAGATGAAGGGGATGCCGGCCTCGGCGAACTGTTCGGCGTGCTGGATCATGCCGTCACGGCCGTCGGGCGAGACGATGCCGATGCGGATGCCCGATGCCTCCTGGACCCGGTTGTAGTGCGAAAAGCCCATGGCCCCGGGGTGGAACGCGGTGATCTGGTTGTCGTCCTGGTCCGTGGTGATGAAGGCCTGCCCGGTGAAGCTGCCCTCCACGGTGCGGATGTGCCGGCAGTCGACGCCCTGCTGCTCCAGCCACTCGGCGTAGATGCCGAAATCAGAGCCGACGGTAGCCATCGGTACCGGCTCTCCACCCAGCAGCTTGAGGTTGTAGGCGATGTTGCCCGCGCAGCCGCCAAACTCCCTGCGCATCTCCGGGACGAGGAAGGAGACGTTGAGGATATGCACCTTGTCCGGCAGGATGTGGTTCTTGAAGCGATCGGGAAAGACCATGATGGTGTCGAAGGCGATGGAACCGCAGATCAGGGCGGACATGGGAACTCCTTGTTCGTTGCTGAATGAAACCGCCGGGTGGGCGAGTGCGGCGCGAACGGGCCGCGGGACTGGCGGCGCTGCGCCCCGTGGATGCCTGTGCGGCGCGGGACGGATGCAGCCCCGGAAGGGCCGAACCCGGGGTGTCTGCCACCACGGACCCTGGAGGCGGGCAGCGCATAGCCTAGTGATTTGTGGCCACGACAACAAACCGGAGTGTGCTCCGGGCACGGAAATCCGGCAGGCAGCGCGGTTCCGGCAGGGCCATTCCGACCCGGTCGGCGGCCCCCGATGATCGAGATCAGCCCAGGGCTTCGGTTGCCCGAGGAAGAGCTGGAGTTCCGCTACAAGCGCGCCAGTGGTCCTGGCGGCCAGCACGTGAACAAGACCGACAGCGCGGTGGAGCTTCGCTTCGATCTGAACGCTTCTCAGGCCTTGCAGCCGGAGGTGCGCGAACGCCTGCAGCGGCTTGCCCGCAGGCGCATCTCGCGCGAAGGTATCCTGATCATCCACGCACAGCGCTTCCGCAGCCAGGAGCGCAATCGCGAGGACGCGATCGCCCGACTCGCGGAATTGCTGCGCGAGGCGAGCGAACGGCCGGTCAGGCGCATCGCGACCCGCCCGACCCGGGCCTCGCGCGAACGGCGCCTGACCAGCAAGAAACAGATTGGCGAGCGCAAGCGCGGCCGCGGCAGGCTGCGGCAGACCGACGATCACTGACCCCGTTTCGGAGAAGACAAATGAACCTGCGCATCGTGATCCTGGTACTGGTCCTCGCCGTCGCGGCGCTGACCCTGCTGTTTCCGGGCTCGGATTCCTGGCTTGGCCCGGAGCAGCCCCAGCAGCCCGGGCTCGAGGAGATCGACACCACCAACGGCGACCTCGTCGTGCGTGGCGTGGAGGTCCGCGATCTCGACGGCCATGTGGCCTGGCGCGGGGACGTGGATCTGGCGCCGGAACTCGCACGGATTGCGGCGGGAGAGCGCGACCCGCACCGCAACGACGGCGGGGTCTTCCAGAACCGCGAGGGTCTGCTGCCGGACCGATCCCGGGGGCACTACCGGGAATACGTTGTGCGCACGCCGGGCATCTCCCATGCCGGGCCGCAACGCCTGGTGATCGGGGCGGACGGTGAGGTCTTCTACACGCACGACCACTACCGCAGCTTCCGGAGGATCCGCTGATGTCGTCCGGGGCCGCTCCATCCACGCTTGCGGACTGGCTCCCGGGGTCCGATCCGCTGCTGGAATTGCCCGGGGACACCGACTCCGACGGGATTCTGTGTGTGCTGCGGGATCAGGGTCTCGATCCCCGCCGAGTGGACCTTGACGGGGTTACGGACAAGGCGACGCTCCTTGCCGAACTCCACCGCGCGCTGGAATTGGGCGACTGGTTCGGATTCAACTGGGATGCCCTGGAGGAGGCCCTGTACGGTCCCGAAGACCGTGGTGCCCCCGATCGCGTCGTGGTGATCACCGGCTTCGAGGCATTCCGGACCCACGCCCCAAAGGACGCCGCGATGGTCCTCGACATCGTGCGCAGCGTGGCTGGGACGCCCGGCAGCGGCCTGCGCGGCTGTGTGCTGGTCGGTTGAGCGCTGCTCAGGTCGGGATCACCGCATCGACGTCCGCAGCACCCACGGGCTGGACGAGCACCGCGTGCACCGGGTAGCGCTCGGCCAGGCGTTCCGCGTAGGGCTGGTCCTGCTTGTCCACCATCACGATCACGCGCGCCCCGGGCGCATATTTCTGCAGGCTGGCCAGGAACACATCCAGGTTACCCAGGTTGGCTCCGGCGTAGTTGTTGCCGTAGCCGTAGAAGAACTCGGCCACGACATAGTCGGGACGCTGCCGTTGCAGTGCCTGGATCGCCTTGCGCATCGACGGCAGACGAATTTCGCGGATCCTCCGGCGCTGGTAGAGCTCGGTGAGATTGGGGTGGCCCGGGGATTCGACGATGGAAAAAAGCAGCGTTTCAGACACGGTGATGCCAACCTTCATCTGGCGGGTGAGGCGTCCAAGCTAGCCTCCGCAGGGCTGCGGTTCAACTGCGGGAGCAGGAGCAGGAGCAGGGCCGGGACGGGACGGCGTTTCCACCTTGCCGACGCGAGACGCGATCAAACGTTCCTCTCTTTGCCCACGGTGGCCAGCACGATGCCGGCGGCGATCATCACTGCGCCGACCAGGTGAAAGGCCTGTAGTCGCTCGCCGAGCAGCAGGATCGCGAGAGCCGCGCCGAAGGCCGGCATCAGATGCAGGTACTGCCCGGTGCGATTCGGCCCCATCTCGGCGACGGCGCGGTTCCAGAAGACATAGGCGAGGACGGAGGGGAACAATGCGACGTAGCCGATCGCGGCCAGATTGGTGGCATTGAGGGCGAAGCGGTGCCCGGCGGCGAGGTCCCAGGCGTAGAGCACGGCCAGCGGCAGGAGCCCGATGGCGATGATCGCGGCGAGGAAGGTCTTCGCCTCCAATCCCGCCGGGCGCCAGCGCAGGAAGACCGAGTACAGCGCCCAGTCCAGGCTCGCGGCCAGGATCCACAGGTCGCCACGGTTGAGTTCCAGACGGGCCAGCATCACGGGCCGACCCTCGGTGGCGATCAGGACGACCCCGGCCAGCGACAGCAGGATGCCGAGGAGCTGCACGCCACGCAGCGGGACCCGGAACAGCAGAAACGACAGCGCGACGATGACCACCGGCGTCACCGAGGAGAGCAGCACGCCATTGGTCGCCGTCGTGTGCTGCAGGCCCAGGTACGCGAAGGTGTTGTAGTTGGTGACCCCCAGCACCGCGAACAGGGTCAACACCGGCCAGTGGCGCAGGAGCAGCCGGCGCTGCCGCCAAAGCCCGGAATAGACGAACGGGAGCAGGATCAGCAGCGCGATGGCCCAGCGCCAGAACGACAGCGCGATCGGCGTGATCTCCATATGCAGTGCCCGCGCCAGCACGAAGTTGCCGGCCCAGAACAGCGGCGGCAGCGCCGCAAGCAGCCAGATCGGGGACCACCGGCGGTTGGTGTTCATGTGCCAGGGACGGGTCCCGGATGGAGACTTTCATGCGCCATCATCCGGATTGTGAGCTTCCTGGCCATTCGGTGCACCCCGGGCAATCCGGGGTCAGCCGCCCTTCGGCGCTTGCCGTAGAATCGGGACATGGCGGCTGACACGGCAAAACGGCTGGATGGTTCGCGCAACCGGGAGGTGGTCTTCGAGACCCGTGGCCTGACCAAGACCTACCTCATGGGGGAGGTGGAGATCCACGCCCTGCAGGGCGTGGACCTGGAACTCTACGGCGGGGAACTGGTGGTGATGCTGGGTGCCTCCGGTTCCGGCAAGTCCACTTTGCTGAACATCATGGGGGGGCTGGATACCGCCACCAGCGGTACCGTCCGCTACCGCGATCAGGACCTCACCAATGCCTCGGACAAGGCGCTGACGCTGTTCCGGCGTGACCATGTCGGCTTCGTGTTCCAGTTCTACAACCTGATCGCCAGCCTGACCGCGCGCGAGAACGTCGCGATCGTCACCGAGATCAGTCGCGACCCGATGCCCCCGGAAGAGGCGCTTGCACTGGTCGGCCTGAAGGAACGGCTGGATCACTTCCCGGCGCAGCTGTCCGGAGGCGAGCAGCAACGGGTGGCCATCGCCCGTGCGATCGCCAAGCAGCCCGCGGTGCTGCTCTGCGACGAGCCCACCGGGGCACTGGATTCGAAGACCGGGATCCGGGTCCTCGAGGCGCTGGAGCATATCAACGAGACGATGGACACCACCGTCGCGATCATCACGCACAACGAGGTGATCGGAGAAATGGCGGATCGGGTGATCCGACTGCGCGACGGGCGGGTCGAGGACATCCACGAGAACGAAAAGCGCCGGCCGCCCGGCGAACTGCGCTGGTGACGGGGCTCCGGGCATGCGTACCCTGAATCGCAAGCTGCTGCGCGACCTGGCGACGCTGAAGGGGCAGGCCGCGGCCATCGCGCTGGTGATCGCCAGCGGCGTGATGACTCTGGTCATCGCGGTGACCACCCTCGACGCCCTGAGCCTGACCCAGCAGCGCTTCTACGAGGACTTTCATTTCGCCGACGTCTTTGCCGACCTGAAGCGCGCGCCGGAGGGCGTGGCCGGGCGCCTGCACGAGATTCCCGGAGTGAACCAGGTCGAGACCCGGGTGAAGGCCTCGGTGCGCCTCGAGGTGCCGGGATTCGACGATCCCGTGCGTGGGCTGCTGCTGTCGATCCCCGAGGGTCGTGAGCCCCTGCTGAATCGGCTGTACCTGCGCGAGGGAAGGCTGCCCGAGCCGGGACGGGCCGACGAGGTCGTGATCAGTGACGCCTTCGCCGAGGCGCACGGGCTTCGCGCCGGCGACCGCATCGAGGCCATCATCCGCGGTCGTCTGACCACGCTGCGGGTCAGCGGCACCGTGCTTTCCCCTGAGCATGTCTACCAGATCGCGCCGACGGACCTGCTGCCCGACTACCAGCGCTACGGCATCCTCTGGATGAACCGGCGCGTGCTGGCCAGCGCCTACGGGATGGAGGGGGCCTTCAACAACGTCACGGTCAGCCTGCAGGCCGGTGCCTCCGAGGCCGAGGTGATCGACCACCTGGACCGCATTCTCGCGCGCTACGGCGGGATCGGTGCACATGGGCGGGAGGACCAGCACTCGCACCGGTTCCTGGACGAGGAACTGAAGCAGCTGCGCGCGCAGGCCGTGATCCTGCCGACCATCTTCCTTCTCGTGTCGGCCTTTTTGCTGAACGTGGTGATGAGCCGGATCATCCGCAACCAGCGCGAGCAGGTGGCGGTGTTGAAGGCCTTCGGCTATGGCAATCTGGACATCGCTCTCCATTACGGAATGCTGACCGGATGGATCGTGCTCCTCGGCATTGCGCTCGGCATCGGGTTCGGGGCGTGGGCCGCGAGCGGACTCGCCGGGATCTACACCGAGTACTTCCGCTTTCCGGAGATGGGCTTCCGGCTGCAGGGCTGGGTGGTGTTGCTTGCCTTCGCCGTGGCGGCGGGTGCTGCGATGCTGGGTACGCTGCGCGCGGTCTGGGGTGCCGTCCGTCTGCCGCCGGCGGAAGGGATGCGTCCGGAGCCGCCCGCGCGCTTCCGCAGGGGCTGGCTGGAACGTTCCGTGCTGCGCAACTGGCTGGATCAGCCGGCGCGCATCATCCTGCGCAATCTGAGCCGCCACCCGCTCAAGTCCTCGCTGTCGGTCCTGGGCATCGCGCTGTCGCTGGGCCTGCTGGTCATGGGTGCCTACCAGCTGAATGCGGTCGACCACATGCTCGACACCCAGTACCGGAAGGTGATGCGCATGGACCTGCACCTGACCTTCAGCGACCCGACCCCGGCACGGGTTCACTCTGAACTGCGGCACCAGCCCGGCGTGCTGGCGGTGGAGACCTACCGCAGTGTCCCGGTGCGTCTGCTGGCCGGGCACCGAGAGTACCGCACGGCGATCCTGGGAATGGACGAGCAGCCCTATCTGCGCCAGTTGCTGGACGGCCGCCAGTTGCCCCAGCGTCTGCCTCCCGAGGGCCTGCTGCTGACCGACTACCTGGCAAGGGATCTCGGGCTCCGGGTCGGCGACGAGGTCCGGGTGGATATCCTGGAGGGCCACCGCCGGACCGTCACGGTCCCGCTGGCGGGTCTGGTCGATGAACCCCTGGGCGTCGGCGCCTACATGCAGCGCCCCGCGCTGAACCGCCTGATGCGCGAGGGACCCGCGGTGACCGGGGCCTGGCTGATGATCGACGCAGCACAGGAGCGTGCCCTGTTCGCCAGCCTCTGGGATCTGCCCGGGGTGGCCAGCATCGGCATGATCTCCGAGGCCGAGCGCAACATCCGGGAATACATGGGCGACACCATCCTGATGTTCGCGCTGGTGTTCGTCTTGCTGGCCACGTCCATCGCCTTCGCCGTGGTCTACAACAACGCCCGCATCGCCTTCGCCGAGCGGTCCCGGGAACTGGCGACATTACAGGTGCTGGGGTACTCGCGGGGCGAGGTCAGCTGGATCCTGGTCGGCGAGATCCTGCTGCTGACGCTGGTCGCGCTACCCTTCGGCTGGCTGATCGGGACCGGCTTCGCCTGGGCGCTGAACCAGGCCTTCAGCATGGACATGTTCCGGGTGCCGCTGGTGATCACGCCCGGCGCTTACGGCTTCGCCACCGCAGTGGTCCTGACGGCCTCGGTGGCCGCGGCGGTGCTGGTGGTCCGACGGCTGCACCGCCTGGACAAGGTCGCGGTCCTGAAGGCGGTGGAGTGATGCGCTGGCCTGATGTCCGCGAGAACGATACCCACTCCGGATGCTGCACTCGTCCCCGGGCAGCGCCATGCCCTGGGGTCCGGGGTTTCCCGAGCACGGGAAAGCGGGAGCAAGCTCCCGCACTCCAGATGGCCCCGGCGCGCAGCGCCTCTGGAGTGCGGCGGCTCGCCGCCGCTTTGGGTGGCCTGGGCGGGCGGCACTGTCATGAAAGCGGGAGCAAGCGTCCGCACTTGGGAGATGCCCGGTCGGGAGGTAGTAAAATGACTCAGGCCATGAGGAGAATGTCCCTATGAAACTGCGCAAGAAGCTGCTCTGGGGGCTGGTTGCGCTGGGTGCGGCGGGACTGCTGGCCTGGACGCTGATGCCGGCGCCGGTGTCGGTCAGCGCCGTCGAGGTGAAGTCCGGCGCCTTTGTCGAGTCGGTCGACGAAGAGGGACGCACCCGGCTACGGGATTCCTTTACGGTGTCCGCGCCGATTTCCGGCTATCTGCAACGGGTCGCCCTCGAGGTTGGCGACGAGGTGGCGCAGGGCCAGGTGGTATTCCGGATGGAGCCGCACCCGGCGCCGGCGTTGGATGCCCGCAGCATGGAGCAGGCGCGCGAGAATCTCTCTGCCGCCCGCTCTCGACTGGAGGCCGCGCGCGCCGACCTGGAGACCCAGCAGGCGGAGGCGACCTTCGCGGACGCCGAGTTCGAGCGCTACCGGCACCTGCGGGAACGCGAGCTGATCTCGGCCACGGAGATGGATCGCGTGCGTAGCGTGCGCGACCGCCAGCGGGCGGCGGTCAGGGCCGCCGAGAACGGCGTGGACGTGGCCCGGTTCGAGGTCGAGAGCGCGCGGGCGTTTCTCGACATCGCCAGCGGCCAGCGCCCTGACGCGGACCAGCCGGTGCTCGAGGTCCGGACACCCTCCGCGGGACTGGTTCTGACGCGACACCGCTGCTGCGAAGGGGCGATCGCTGCCGGCGATCCGGTCATCGAGGTGGGTCACCTGGACGACCTGGAGGTGCAGGTGGACCTGCTGTCGATGGACGCGGTCAGGGTCCGGCGAGACATGCGGGTGTACATCACCGGCTGGGGCGGCGACGAGACGCTGGCGGCCCGGGTCCGCCGCGTCGAGCCGGCGGGCTTCACCAAGGTGTCGGCACTCGGCGTGGACGAGCAGCGGGTCCCGGTCATCATCGATTTCGATGACGTGGAGGGGGTCGCCGAGTGGCTGGGTGTCGGTTTCCGTGTCGAGGCCGAGTTCCTGCTCTGGGAAGGCGACGAAGTGATCCAGATTCCGACCAGCGCGCTGTTCCGTAGCGAGGGACGCTGGGCGGTGTTCGTGGTCCAGGACGGCCGCGCGGCGCTGCGTCGGGTGGAGACCGGCCGCCGCAGCGGGATGGTCACCCAGATCCTCGAGGGGCTCAAACCGGGAGAAGTCGTGGTCACCCACCCCGGCGACCGCGTGCGGGATGGTGTCCGCGTGAGTCCTGAACTGCGTGGCGGTTGATGGTCTGGGTATGGAGTGCGGCGGCTTGCCGCCGCTTTCCCTGCAGGGGCTTGCCGCCTGCCGCGGAAGTGAGCTTACGCGAGTGAAAGCGGGAGCAAGCTCCCGCACTCCAAAGGTGGCCTTGGCCGGGGGTGCGGTCAGCGCAATCGCTCTAGCGCATGTTGCTGAGCCAGTAGAAGCGGTAGGGCGGCACGACCAGGCGATCGTTAAACAGGCGCGGGATCTCGCCGGTGTGCAGGTCCTGCAGGGTGCCGCGCAGGTAAAGGCTGCGGTAGCGCAGGTTGCTCAGCTCCAGGTACTGCGGGTTGGCGTCGAAGTTCGCGACGACGAGTACTGAAGACGACTGCTGGTGCTCCGGGTGGGTGCGCAGGCAGGCGAACAGATGCGGGTTCTCGAGGTCGATGAGTTCCCGGTTGTTGAAGTCGGCGAAGGCGGGAATGCCCTTGCGCGCTGAGATCATGCGCTTCAGGCCATCGAAGATCCGCTGTTCGACGCTGCCGTGCTGGTGCCGCAGTTCGGCCTTCTCCCAGTCGATGCGCGGTCGGTTCATCCAGCGGCTGTCGCCGGCCTTGTTCGGATCCTCGAGATAGCTGCAGTCGCTCAGCGTGCCGATCTCGTCGCCGTAATACAGGAGCGGAATGCCGCCGAAGGCCATGATCATTCCGTGCAGCAGCAGGATGCGCTGCACCGCGCGGTCGACGGTCTTGGGGTCTCCGGACTCGAGTGCGCTCTCCAGGCCCGCCAGCGAGGCCAGGGAGCCGGAGATCCGGGCGTCGCCCGTCTTCTCGTTGTGGCCGAAGGGTTGGCCCCGGGCATCGGAGCCCTCGTATTCGCCGATGAAATAGTCCACCAGGAACCGGCGGTGCGCGTGCGGCTCGTAACCGGCCGCGATGATGTCACGGTCGTCAAAGCCCAGGCCGATATCGTCGTGGCAGCGCACATAGTTGAGCCAGGTGGCCCGGTCCAGCTTGTTCGGGAGGCTGCGGATGCCGAGGTTCAGCAGCCGTGCGTTGCGCGTGGCCATCGCGTCCCAGAGCAGGGCCATGAAGGTGGCGTTGTAGGCGATCTCGCACTCCTTCGCGATGACCGCGTCCTCGCCGAAGTACTTGATGATCTCCAGCGGGGCGACGATGGCCTCGGCGATGAACAGCACGCCCGGTGCGGTGACCTGGCAGCAGTCCTTCATCAGCTGCAGGATCAGGTGCGCCTCGCGCTCGTTCTGGCAGGTGGTGCCGATCTTCTTCCACAGGAAGGCGACCGCGTCCAGGCGCACGATGTCGGCACCCTGGTTGGCCCAGAACAGGATCACGTCCAGCATTTCGATGAAGACGTCGGGGTTGCTGTAGTTCAGGTCCCACTGGAAGGAGTTGAAGACCGTCATCACCCACTGCTGCATCTCCTCGTCCCAGGTGAAGTTGCCGGGCGAGGTCTCCGGGAAGATCTCGGGCATGGTCTCCTCGAACATGTCCGGGATGTCGCGGTTGGGGAAGATGTAGTAGTAGTCCTGGTA
>Ga0209498_1000101_pt1 | contig 48313 bp, 28 predicted proteins | sample WalLakDeSediment_FD_184131 | JGI IMG/M metagenome (GOLD analysis project Ga0209498, IMG submission 184131) | Lake sediment microbial communities from Walker lake, Nevada to study Microbial Dark Matter (Phase II) - Walker Lake 11/02/13 Deep... | ecosystem: Environmental > Aquatic > Freshwater >... | reverse complement strand
CCTCTACACTGACACGGCCAGCTACTACCTTACCTGGAACAACCTGCTGAACAACAGGCGCTTTGTCAGCGAAACGGATGTGAACTTCGAAGGCTACAGCCCCGCCACTTATTTCTGGCACACCGAGCGCCAGGATTACACTGGCACCTATTACGCCGGTGAGACCAACGCTGTGGGTGTTACCGACCCCGAGTACACCCAGGCGCAGGGCTGGTTCGATGCCGCTCTTACTTTGGGTCAGAGCCGCAGCAAGACCATCCCCACACCCAACCTATACCTTGCAGGGCCACAGGCTCGTATCGACCTTGCTGTGGCGGGCGCCTCCAACTATGCCACCATCAACCCCGACCACCACCTGCAGATACAGTTTGCCAACCAGCTCATCGATACCCTGTACGACGGATACAAACTGCTGCGGTTTACCCGGCAGGTGAATGTGTCTTCGCTCAACCCTGCCGGGACACCCTTTGTGTTTACCTCCATCAACGACCTGAACAGTCCGGTGGACCGCAGCGCCATAGTGTATATTCAGGTGGCTTACCCCCACAACTGGAACCTGCGCAACCTCATCCAGCTGAAGTTTGACCTTCCTGCCGGCGGTGGCACCAAAACGTTGGTACAGTTCACCAATTTCGATGCAGCCGGGAGCGACACCGTTTGGATTTTCGATCTGGGCAATTTCCGCCGCATCCCGGTGGTTTACGAAGCAGAACAGTTTCGCGCCCTGGTGCCCAATGCCACGCAGCAGCGCAAGCTGTTTCTCACCTCCTCGGCGCGCATTAAACCCGTAAACCAGGTGCGCCCGGTAAGCACCATCCCTGCCAGCTTTGCCCGTTTCCGCAACTTTGGCGCCGCGCCTTTCTTGGGGGCCGACTTCCTTATGCTGACCCACAGCAACCTGTGGGAGTCCGCCACACAATACATGAACTATCGCAACAGCACGGGTCATCAGGTGCTGATGGCCGATGTGGAGGAGCTGTTTCACCAGTTTGGCTACGGCACCTTCAAACACCCGCTGGCCCTAAGGAACTTTGTGCGCTATGTAATGCACCGCAACCCCGCTGCCCCGCCAGAATACCTGTTTTTGCTGGGCAAGGCCATCGACGCCCGCAACACCCGCAAGAACGCCTCCAACTACGCGCTCAACATGGTTCCCTCCTTTGGCGACCGCAGCTCCGATGCGCTGATCACGGCCGGCCTCGATGGGCAATCCTTTGCACCTACCCTGGCCACAGGCAGGATAGCGGCGCGAAACCCCGCACACGTAAGCCTTTACCTCAACAAGGTTATGGAATATGAAGCGGCCCAGCAGGAGCCCCAGGAGTGGATGAAGGAGATCCTGCACTTTGGCGGAGGCACCAGCCAGATCGAGCAGGTGTTCCTCTACAATTACCTCCGGCAGTATAAAGAAAGCCTGGAGGCGCCACACTTCGGCGGCCATGTGCGCACCTTTTTGAAAAGCAGCACCGAGCCCATACAAATCAACCAGAGTGACAGCCTCCGGCAGATTATCAACAACGGGGTGTCGCTCATGACCTTCTTTGGCCACGCCACCGGCATTGGCTTCGACATCAGCATTGATCAGCCCTCCGAATACAACAACGCCGGCCGCTACCCCTTCGTCACGGCCAACTCCTGCTATTCGGGCGACCTGTTCGGCACATTCAACAGCACCAGCGAAGATTTTGTACTCATTGAAAACAAAGGTGCCATTGGCTACATTGGTTCCACCACCCTGGCAGGCACATCGGAACTGCACCGCTTTTCCAGCCAGTTTTTCTCCAACCTTTCTGGAGAATATTACGGACTACCCATTGGAAGAAACGTGCAGGAAACCATCCGCGACATGCAATCGCCGGGCAACCTTTTCAAATATGTCAGTCTTTTTTCTGTACTGCATTCCGACCCGGCCATTGTGATCAACAGCTTTCCCAAACCCGATTATAAACTTACAGCGCCCGACATTTCCTTTATCCCCGAGGATGTAACGGCTGAGCTCGACACCTTTACCGTCAGGATCAGGGCCACCAACATCGGCAAAGCCATTGCCGACTCTATGATGGTGGAGATGATACGCACCCTGCCCGATGGCAATTCCGAAACCTATATTCAAAGGGTGCCCACGCCCCTTTTCAGGAGAAACGTAGACTTCCGCCTTCCGGTAGACCGGGTGAACGGCATCGGCCTGAACCACTTCACGGCCATGCTCGATGCCTTCAACGAAATTGACGAGTTGAACGAAACCAATAACCTGGCCACCACCAGCCTGCTCATCAAGTCGGCCGACCTGCAGCCGGTGTATCCGCCCAAGTATGCCGTGGTGCCCGATGCGCAGGTTACGCTCAAGGCTTCGGCAGGCAACCCTTTCGGGGAAGCCCAAAATTATGTGTTTGAGCTCGACACCAACGGGCGGTTCAACAACCCCCTTCGGCACACCCTCAGCGATGCGGGTGGTGTCATCACCTGGAGCCCATCCATCAGCATGAGCGACAGCACCGTATATTTCTGGCGCGTCAGCCAGGACTCGGTTTATACCGGCGAATACAACTGGCGCAGCAGCTCCTTCCAGTATATCAGCGGTCAGCGCGGCTGGAGCCAGGCGCACTTCGACCAGTTCGGGCAAAACACCTACCGCTTTGTCAACTACAACCCAACGGAGCGCATGTGGGACTTCGAGAACAACCGCATTACCGTGGCAGCACAGACCGGGTTTTATCCCTATATGGAATACTATGAAAACTGGCTGCGGGTAAATGGCGTGCTCACCCGCGTTTGGTCGTGCCTGGGCACCGGCGGCAATGGCATGGTATTTTTTGTGTTTGATCCGGTTAGCGGCGAAAACTGGATGAGTTTTGACCAGGGCGGAGGCGTTGGACAGTTCGGAAACAACCACTGCACCACCAGCAGCCGTCCGGGCTTCGACTTTTACACCCATACCGAAGAGTGGCGCGAGCGTGTAAGGATATTTCTCGACAGCATCCCCGATGACCATTACATAATGGCCTGGAGCCACCGCAACCACAATGCAGAAAGCTTTACCGAAGAGCTCAAACAAAGCTTTGAAATCATTGGCAGCGGGCTCATCCGCCAGCTTCCCAACAACAGGCCCTATCTTATCTGGGGCCAGAAAGGACAACCCATTGGCACGGCCAACGAGGCCATTGGGCAAACCATCGCCGCCATCATACAGATTGAAGACAGCCTGGAGACCAACTGGAACCGCGGCTTCATACAGTCGGAGCTGATAGGACCTGCCAGCAGCTGGGAGTCGCTCCACTGGCGGCAGAGTAGCCTGGAAGACCCCAGCACCGACCAAGTGAGCCTCGACATTTTCGGCTTGCAGCCCGGCGGCGAGCCCGTGAAGCTTTACGACGCACTGCCCGCCAGCCAGACCGACCTATACAGCCTTGGCGACAGCATCGATGCCCAACAGTATCCCCTACTGCAGCTGCGGGTAAATATGTTTGATGAAATAAACCGCACCCCCGCGCAGATGGACCGCTGGCAGGTGCTTTACCAAGGCATCCCCGAGGCAGCCCTTGACCCGGGAAAACATTTTGTTTTCGTGGCCGACACCCTGCAGGAAGGGCAGGACCTGATCTTCAGCACGGCCATTACCAACATCAGCAGCTACGACATGGACAGCCTGCTGGTGCGCTACTGGATCGTGGACGAGCAGCGGCAGCCACACCCCATTGCCTATCCGCGGCAAGCGCCATTACCCGCGGGTGAAAGTCTGACAGACACGGTGCGTTACGCCACCAAAGGACTGGCAGGCAACAACACTTTCTGGATTGAGGTGAACCCCGACAACGACCAGCTGGAGCAATACCACTTCAACAACATTGGCAGCCTGCCCTTTTATGTGGAGCGCGACAAGTCGAACCCCCTGCTCGATGTGACCTTCGACGGCATCCGCATTCTCGATGGAGAGGTGGTCTCACCCCAGCCCCATATCCGCATTACCCTGAACGACGAGAACCAGTACCTTTTGCTCAATGACACTTCGCTGGTGAAGGTGTTTTTGCAAACACCGCTGCAGCCCGAGCCACAGCGCTTATATTTTATGGAAGGCGGGCACGAGCAGATGCGCTTCTTCCCGGCCAGCCTGCCCGAGAACACCTGTCTGATAGAGTTTCAGCCTGAATTTACCGAGGACGGCACCTACCGCCTGCGCATACAGGCCACCGACAAGTCGCTCAACGAGTCGGGGCAGGAAGACTATACGGTAAGTTTTGAGGTCATCAACCGCAGCACCATCACCGAAGTGCTCAACTGGCCCAACCCCTTCAGCACGGCCACCCACTTTGTGTTTACCCTTACGGGATCGGAGCTGCCCACCTTTTTCCGCATACAGGTCATGACCATCACCGGCAAGGTGGTGCGCGAGATCGACATGAGCGAGATGGGACCGCTGCGCATTGGTCGCAACATTACACAGTTTGCCTGGGATGGCACCGACACCTACGGCGACCGCCTGGCCAACGGGGTGTACCTATACCGCATCATCACCAACATTAACGGCGAAAGCATCGAACTGAACCCCACGGCGGCCAGCCGCTTCTTCCACCGCGAAATGGGGAAAATGTACCTTTTAAGATAAGCCTGACAAGCCATGATAAACTATCCGCCCAAAATCCTCGCTGCCCTTGCCCAAGCCATCGATGAGAACAACAAGATACTTTACTGGCTAATGGAAAACGGCTACCCTGAGCTGGCAGCCATTGCCAACGCCATCCATCTGAACAAAGAAGCTTTCGACTGGCTCATGAAGCACAAATACCCGCACTTTGCCGCCTTTACCAAAGCCGTTTGGGACGACAAGAAAGCCTATTTCTGGCTGAAGCAGCATGGGTTCGATTTTATGGTGAAACTCTCCGATGCCGCCCAGGGTGATCAGCAAAGCTTACAGTGGTTTAAGGAGGAGCAGATGGAGGTATTTATCCTCATTGCCAAAAAAACGGAAGAGGTGATCAAGCGCAAGCGCCATGAGCTAAGCGACTACCACAAGATGCATTTTTAAATAAGTGGAAGGTCGAAAGTCAAGAAATTGGACACAAAATCCTCAAAGAAGGCACAAAAACCACAGAAAGACTTCGCGCCTTTGCGTCTTTGCGGTGAAATAATCCCAGAGAAGCAGACAATCCCCAATGTGCGGGAACAACCATGACAACGCAGCCGACATCAATGACAATGCGCAGCGGACAACCCTGCCTGCCGGCAGGCAGGCATGACAAGCTCGACAACACTTTACCCCCCCAAATACTCCAGCATAGCCTTAATGATATTCTCTGCACCTTCGCCGATCTGGGCAATGTCGGCATCGAGCATATAGCAGGGCGTGGTGAAAAGCTTGTTGGCCTTGTCGAGCAACACTTCTCCGTGGCCGGTATTTTTGTGGGTGGCGCCCATTTTTTCTATTGCGCTGGAGGTGTCTTTGTCCTGACCAATGGTGAGTTCGCCCTTGCCAAGGATTCGGGCCAGTAACACCGGCGAAATACATAGCGCTCCGATGGCTTTGCCGGCTTGGTGCATGCCCTTCACGGCCTTTTCTACATCGGCATTAACTTTGCAATTTGGGCCATCGAAGGCAAAAGTGCTCAGGTTCTTAGCAGCTCCAAAGCCGCCGGGAAACAGCAACGCATCGTAATCGGCAGGGTCGAACTGGTTTAAAGGCTGTATTTTTCCGCGGGCAATGCGTGCCGACTCCACCAGCACATTACGGCTTTCGGGCATCTCCTCGCCGTTAATATGATTAATCACATGGTGTTGCATCACATCGGGTGCAAACACTTCGTAGGTGGCGCCATGCTTTTTAATGGCATACATGCTGAGGGTGGCCTCGTGAATTTCGGCCCCGTCGTAAACGCCACATCCTGAAAGGACAACGGCAAATTTCTTCATAGGTATGATATTTTGTGATTTATATTTCCAGTAAACAAAAATCGCAAAATTTTCTCATACGCCCAAACTCCAGGAAACTTAACCTCAACCTCTCACTCATACCTGAGCGAGCTGACCGGATCTTTCTCGGCGGCCTTGCGGGCGGGCATATACCCGAAAACAATACCCACGGTGGCTGCCACCCCAAAGGAGATCAGGATGGACTCCGGGGAAACGATGGTGAGGATATCGGTAAAATGCATGATGCCCCTCGAGAGTCCGATGCCCAGGAAAATGCCCAGAATACCACCGCCAATGCTGATAATAGTGGATTCTGAAAGGAACTGAAACACCACATCGGCTTTGCGTGCGCCCACGGCCAGGCGGATGCCGATCTCGCGGGTGCGCTCCATAACCGATGCCAGCATGATGTTCATAATGCCGATGCCGCCCACGATAAGCGAAATGCCTGCAATGGCCCCCAGCACAATGTTAAAAATGTCCTTGGTGCGCTGTTCCTGCTGCAGCAGCAGCTCAGGCACAATCACTTCAAAGTCTTCAACCCCATAGTGCCGGCGGATAAGCATGCGTTGTATCAACTCGGCAGTGGGTGTCAGCTGACCGGAATTTTCGACCTGCACGGTGACGCGGTCGAGCTGATGGTAATTCTGGGCTTTTTCGTCGGTGGCCGAGGCAGCCACCCCACCGATGATCACCACATTGCGTCGGCCACGGCCGCCGCCCTGCCGGCTTTGTTGCTGCAGCTGTGCAATATTTATGGCAGAGCGGTCTTCAAAACGAAGCAGCAGGGTCTGCACCGGGGTGTAAATTACGTTGTTGAACTCGCTCACCCCCAGGTTTTCAATGGCATCTTCCGACACCATGCGGTCTTCCACCACGCCGATCACTGTGAGCCAGTTGGTGCCGGCTTTGATCTGCTTGCCAATGGGGTTGGTATTTCCGAAAAAGATACCGCGAATGTTGTTTCCAATAATAGCCACTGGCGCGCCGTTGCGCATATGGTCTTCAGTAAACATGTTACCCTGTGACAGGTTCAGGCGGTACACATCGAAATAGTCGGGCGTAACGCCTCCCACCCTGATGGGCCTGCGTATGCCGTCGTTCATGGCAAAGGTGCTGATCTCGACTTCGGGGCTAACTTTTTGCACCGTGGGCACAATGCTGCGGATGCTATGCACATCGGCCAGGGTAAGACCCGGCGAGAAACGTCCGCGCTGGGTTTCATCCTGACTCTCGTCGGTGGCAAAGAGTGGACGAATTATTATGTTATTTACCCCAACCATTTTCATCTGTTCGAGAATCTCCTGTCGGGCGCCGTTGCCAATGGCCAGCATAGCGATTACGGCTGCCACTCCGAAGATGATACCAAGAGCGGTGAGCATCGACCGGAAACGATTGGCCACCACTGCCTCGAAAGCAATGTTGAGATTATAAAAATACTTTTCGAAATACTCCATTACATGGATTTTTTAAAGCACCACCAGGCGCAGGTCATCCGGATTTTCGGGTATGGTCAGCAGTACCATGTCGCCCTCATCAAGTCCATTAAGGATAATGATCTGGTTTTCGTTGCGTATGCCAACGTTCACCTGTTTCTTCACCACGCGGTTGCCCGACTGCAGATACACCCAGGTAAGGTCGTTGCTGCCATGAATGGCTTCGATGGGCACAAACAGCACATCCTCTTCCACATGGGTAACAATGGTGTTTTTGGTGGTCATGGCCGGCCGCAAGATGGTGTCCGACTCATTGATCTGAATCTTGACCTCAAACACGCGGGCATCCTGGTTGGGGCGCTGCTCTCCAATATTGGCCACCTCGGTTACATAGCCGGTAAATTTCTTTTCTGGAAAGGCATCCACCACCATCTCGGCTTTCTGGTTGGCTTTAACCTTGCTGATGTCGACTTCGTTTACGTAAGTGCGCGACATCATCACCGAGAAGTCGGGCAGGGTAGCCACCACATTGTCCCAGGTGCTAATCTGTGAGCCCACGGTAATTTTGCTGCCGTCCCAGTTTCGCCGGTAAATCACCATCCCGTCCTGGGGCGCATAGATCACAAATTCGTCGATCACAGCGATCAGGTTGTCGTACCTGCGTTTGATCTGGTTGAGCGAGGCTGTTACCTCCTGCATCTTGGCGCGTGCCTGCTCCAGGCGAAGGTCGTAGTTGGTTCTGGCCTGCTCGTAGGCGCGCTGGGCCTTGTCCATGTTGATCTCGGCCTGGCGTATGGCGGCCGGTGGTTCGAAACGCGACTGCTCCAGGGTGATCTGGGCCTCTTCAAAACCAAACTGAAGATTGATCAGGTCGTTGCGGGCATTGCGCAGCTCCATGGTGGTGTCGAGCATGGTCTGGGTGTGCATGGTCTGCAGCTTTTCCAGCTCGGTTTCCACATCCTTCAGGCGGTTGCTGATCTCGGTGCGGTCCAGCGTGGCCACCCAGTCGCCCTCAGCCACAAGGGTACCTTCAGGTATCAGCTCGGCGATCTGAACGTTCCAGAGGTTAACCGTTCGTAAACCCGATGGGCCCTGAATGTTCTCCGAGTTTTTGGCTTCCAGTTCGCCGCTGGTATACACGCTGACAACAAAATCGCCCCTTTCAACGGGCACCTTAATGGTTTCTACCAAAACGGGCTCAGAGCGCAAAAAATACCAGAGCGCCAAAACGATCAGCACACCAAGGCTGATCAGTATCCATTTCTTTTTATTCATAATGTTATTGTGAGAAGGTCAGAAAATCCTTATTTAGTTGATTTAGACTTGCAAATTTATCAGAAAACCCCTCAAAAATCATGAAAACAGGTCCATTTCTGAAAAATATTCATTTTCAGCCAACGGCTTATCCTGAAAACGAATTTTAAGTGCAGATTGTTTACAGCCCGCTTTTAAACAATTGTTTTGCAATGTTTTAAACATCAAAAAACTGTCCTTAAAGCTCCTTTGAATTCGCCTCAAAAAGATATAACAGGTCCTTTTATAAGTTCTTTTTTGGGTTTCAGCGAATATTTTTTTGAAAAATTTCAATAAAATGTTTGTTTGAAAAAATATTTTATTTAAATTTGGTCTAAATAAAAATAACACTACCAAACCCTTTAAAATCTTACGATTATGAAAAGAACATTGTTAGCAAGTATATTCGGTTTCTTTCTTTTTGCAGGAACCGGACTGATTCTGGTCGCCAACGAGCCTGTTGTAAAAGAAACCACTGCCCAAACTTCCTGTTGTGAAACGGCAGCCAAGGCAGCCGAGAAGACAGCCGATGCCGGTTGTGCCCCTGCCACTCCTGTGCAGACCGCCAGCACCTCCAGTGCCGCCGGTTGCGGCAGCACCGCCGAAAAAGCCAGCAGCGCAGCAGATTGTGGCAGCACAGCTGTACAGACAGCAAGTACCTCTGCAGCCGGCGACTGTGGCAGCGCCGAAGTAAAAACCGCCGCTGCTTCGCAAAGCGGCTGTGGAAGCACTAGCGTGCAAACCACAAATGCTGAAGCCGGCGACTGCGTGAAACGCCCCGCTGGCGTTAGCCCGCAGCGTGCCGAAAACCGATAGTAAATTCTCCTGATTTTTTTCCTGTATTTTGTTGAAAAACCGCTTCAGCCTTACCGCTGGGGCGGTTCTTTTTTTTGGGATTTTCGTATTTTTGTAAAAACTCCAATTCTATGGCACACCCGCTCAAGCCCGGCATTACCGGAAAAAGTACTGTAAAAGTTAGCGATAAAGATACCGCAACGGCATACAAGTCGGGCATTGTGGCGGTTTTTGCCACCCCGGCTTTGATCGGACAGATGGAAAACATCGCACATGTGAGCGTGCAGCCATACCTGGAAGAAGGCTACATTACCGTAGGCACCGAAGTGAACATAAGGCACATTAAGGCCACGCCCGTGGGCATGGAGGTAACAGCCGAATCAGAACTAATCGAGGTGGAAGGCAACAAGCTGAAGTTTAAAGTCACGGCCCACGACGAAAAAGGCCAGATCGGCTTTGGCACACATACCCGATATGTGGTACATGCCGAAAAATTCCTGGAAAACATTCTTTAAGGTAATAGATTGGGGTTCCAGGTTTGGGGTTTTATATTCAATTTTTAAGGTGTCAGGTTTTAGTTATCAGGTGTTTGGGTTTTCCAATCATTTTTTATTAATCCCTGTGACACCAAAAACATAGCGCCTTAGCGTCATTGCGCCTTAGCGTTTAATCATAAATCATCATTCCAAAATCATCATTCCTCTTCACCAGAGCGGATGCGATCGGCTTGCAGTTGTGCTTCGCTGACAATTCGCTGGGCATTTCTTTCGCCTTCATCTTGCACCTGTTTTGCCCTTTGGTCGGCTTCACGAATAAGGGCTTCGCCGGCGCGGCGTGCTGCTGCTTTGGCTATCGGGCCTGATGCTTCGTCTTCGAGGCGCTGGGCTTGCTGGCGGGCTTCTGTGCGAATACGCTCAGCTCCTGCATTGGCTTCACGGCGAATATTATCGGCCTGACGGTTGGCCTGCTCCATGACTTGCGCGGCGCGGGCATCCAACTCGGCCTGCACCTTTTGCCTTGCTTCATCAACGGTTTCTCGCACCTGGTCTTCCACCCTGTCGCGCACCTCATCCACCTCATCCTGCAGGCGTTGCTCCACCTGATCGCGCAGTTGATCGACGGCATCGTCCATAACGCCCGACAAGCCAAACGAAACCTCGGGATCGGTGAAGGTTCCCTTGATAATCACATCAAGGTTCACCGTTTCACCTGGTGTGATATTCAGTCCTTTGCCAGCGGCCTGGGTTAACAGGTTGTCGAGTACCTGGTTGGCGGCGCCTCCAAACTGTGCACGCGGCATTTCGATATTCATCAAAAAATGTATGGTCTGATCGAAGAATGTGCTTCCGCTCACCTGGGCTACCGACTGCCCGAAGTTCAGATCGAAAGGCTTCACATCCACCTTGCCATCTGCAAAATCAAAAGCAACCTTGAGGTCACGAATATTAAGCTGCTTGAAAGCATCCACCCGGGTAAGGTCGGAAAGTTTGGTCATGGCCGGGCTGCCCTGCAAACTAAGGGAGGGCGAGCGCAGGTTGCCAGCTCCGGTCATGGTTTCGAGCAAAGGGCTCAGGGTGTTGTCGAGCAGGCTACTCAGGCTTAGGTTGGCTGAGAAAACGCCAAGGGCATAACGTCCAATGGGGGCCAGCACCTGAAATGTATTAAAAGCGTTGAAAGCCTGCTGAATGTCGAACTGCAAGATGTCGAGCCCAAAGTCAATGGCAGGAATTTCCCCTTGAGTACTGTAGGCGCCGTTGAGCGCCAGCGATCCACCCAGAAGGTTCATGCGCACATCCTGCAGGGAGGCGCGGCTTTCGGCCACCCTGATCAGGCCTTCTACATTGGTGATGTCGAGCTGGCCAAAGAGCAGGCGGTCGAAGCGTGAGCGCAGGCTGAAGTCGATATTTTCGGGGACCTTGATTACGGAGAGCTGCATGGGTTCGTCTGCAGTTTCTTCAGGGGTTTCCTCCATAAGCTGGTTCAGGTTGAAGAACGCTGAACGCGTCTCGAATGATCCCGTCAGCATCTGGTCATTGAGCACAAAGCCCAGGATGTTGTCGATGCGGCCGGAAGCCGCCAGATCGCTCTCGCCAAACTTCATGGCAAAAACAGGCATGCTGACAAACTGAGGCGAGAGAAAAAATTCTGCAAGACTCACTTCAACTGTTTGGGGTAAATCGCTGGCCGAATAAAGCATGTTATTGACCTTGAAATGCCCTTCAGCAAAAAAGTCGTTATACCGGCCACTTTCAATGGCCGACATGCGTCCGCGGGCTTGCAAGTCGCTCTCGACGATTCCACGCAGGGAAGTGCCGCTTTCGAGCGGATAAAAATTGCCCACCTGGCTCAGGTCTATGCGTCCATTCAGCAGGGCGTCTATCTGGGGGTCGCTCACGGGCGTGCGAAGGTTTAGTCGTGCCTCAATGGGGTTGCCGCCCAAGTTCATTCGAAGGGCCGGCATGTCGACCACCGTCAGGTCAAAGTCCTTGCCGGGATTGTCAATATTGAGGCTAAGCTGTACATTGCTCACCGAAGCAGGCAAGTCGGGATACTGAAACATGCCATCCTTCACCCCCAGTAGAATCCCGAAACCGGGAATTTCGTCGTCGGTGTAAAGACCATTTACAAAGCCGCTAAGCTCCATGCTCCCATCTGCTTTCAAGGCACTGAAATCTTTGGTATAAACGGCAGGAATAATAGAAAGAAAATCTTTGAACTCCGACCGCAGGGCAGCAAAGGTGAAATCCATCAGAATACCTTCCTCAGGCAATCCAATCAAGCCATCAAAGCGCACAGGCAGCTCGTTGAAAAGGGCTTCATTTTCACGGAAAGTATAAATATAATCCACAAGGTTGGCCTCAATTTCGGCGGTAAGGTTAACAGCTATTTTGTTAAGGATGGGCATATTTCCGTAGCGCAGGCTGAATGCGCCAATGTTTGCATTGCGCGTAGAAATGGTGGTGACATCCATACTCAGATCGCCGCGCAGGGTCCCGTTCACATCCTCGGCCAAAACGTAGGTGGTGATTTCGTCATCATGGTAAATAAGTTTTCCACCAGCTATCCGGGCTTGTTTCAGATGCAGCACAAAGGCATCCTCTTCGGAAATTTCATCGCCATCCGATTCCTTCATAATATCCCAATTGTAGGTGCCGTCTTTCAACACTTTAAGCAAAATATTGGGCTGTTCGAGGCGCACGCTTTTTATTTCAAAGCCGCTTTCGCGGAAAAGGCTGAACAGGTCAATGGTCACGCCGGTACGTCCTATGGCGGCCAGGGTATCTTTTTCGAAAGGCCCCACGCCAATGACCTTCAGCTCGTCGACACGAACCAGCACATCAGGAAAACTGCGGATGAATGACAGCCGGAAAGCTCCGAACTCAACGGTTGCATTGAGATTTTTATTAATCTCTGTTTTCACCCGCTCCACAATTTTGCCCTTAAAGGCAAAGGGCAAAACTATAAGGAGTAACAAAATAGATCCAACAATAATCCCGGAAATCTTAAAGGCTTTTTTCATATCTAAAATTCTTTAATGCGTTAATGCAGCTATTTTTATTGTCTGCTATTTACAGTTGTAACAATAAGCTAATAGCAGGCGGTTAAAGTCGGGCCGTTTTATTTCGCAGCAGGTGGTCGGCCAGGGTCAGTGCGGCCATAGCCTCCACAATGGGAACGGCGCGCGGAACCACGCAGGGATCGTGCCGGCCTTTGGCCTCGAGGGTCACATTTTCCATGTTTTTGTTAATGGTCTGCTGGGCAGAGCCGATGGTAGCCACAGGCTTGAAAGCCACACGAAAATAAATGGGCTGTGCATTGCTGATGCCTCCCTGTATGCCACCGGAGCGGTTGGTTAGGGTTACGACCTGGCCGTTTTCGCCGGTAGCGAAAGCATCGTTGTGTTCGGATCCTTTCATGGCTGCTGCGGCAAAGCCGCTGCCATAGTCGAAACCTTTTACGGCATTGATGCTGAGCATGGCCTTGGCCAGATCCGCCTGCAACTTGTCGAACACCGGCTCACCCAATCCGGCAGGAACACCCTTTACCAAACAGGTAATCACTCCCCCTGTGCTGTCGCCTTCGCCTTTCAGTTGCTCAATATAATCGATCATGCGTTTTGCCGCAGCATCATCGGGGCAGCGCACCAAGTTGGCCTCTACCTGCCCAGGGTTCACTTTTTCATGTTCGACCTGGGCTTCCACCGGCCCTACGGCCGACACCCACGCCAATATTTCAACATTGTATTTTGCAAGCAGCAGCTTTGCCAGCGCCCCGGCAGCCACACGGGCAGCAGTTTCGCGGGCAGAGGAACGGCCACCACCGCGATAGTCGCGGTGTCCGAATTTCTTCTCCCATGAAAAATCGGCATGTGAAGGACGATACACTTCCTTCAAAGCGTCATAGTCTTTTGAGCGGGTGTCTTTATTCCTAATGAGAAAAGCAATGGGAGTGCCCAGGGAGCGGCCTTCAAATATGCCGGAAAGAAACTCCACCTGGTCGGCTTCGCTGCGCGGGGTGGTGATGGCCGATTGCCCCGGGCGGCGGCGTGCCATATCTTTTTCAACCAGCGAAAAGTCAATCTCAATCCCAGAAGGAAAACCTTCCAGAATACCGCCTATGGCAGGGCCATGCGACTCGCCGAAGGTGGTTAAACGTAGTATGCTTCCAAAGGTATTTCCAGCCATATCACAAAATTAAGGTATTTTTGTATTGCCTGAAAAATAAACATCGGGGACTTCTTTCTTGTTTAATCAATACAGTTTTCAACATATTCATAAAACCGATGAAGAACTTTTTTTCTAAAGCTTCAATTTTAAGCCTTTTGCTTGGGATTATAGGGCTGAGCAATCTTTTTGCGCAGATAACCGCAAACCCGCCCCTGCCCACTGCCGAGCAATCGGTGGTTATCACTTTTGATGCCACCCAGGGTGGCGGTGGCCTGGCCGGTTACACTGGCAACGTGTTTGCCCACACCGGTGTAAATATCGAGGGGGTAGGTAACTGGCAGTATGTAATAGGCAACTGGGGCAACGACAGCAACCAGCCGCAACTTACCTCCATTGGTACCGATCTTTACGAGCTGGAAATTACCCCGAGCATTCGCGAATTTTACAATGTACCCGCCGGAGCCGTTATTACCGGCCTGGCTTTTGTTTTCAGGAGCGAAGGCGACAGTGGCCCACAGACCGAAGACCTTTTTCTTGATGTGGTGCAGCCCGGACTGGTGGTTACCCTGACTTCGCCGGCAGGCATGCAACCCATTTATGAGCTTAACGAAACCGTTGTTATAGCCGGCACCAGCAACAATGCCGTGTCCATGTCGCTTTTCTTAAACGATGAGCTGGTGACTACGACCACCGAAGCCAGCCTTACCTATAACTGGGTGGCCACCGATTTCGGGCGCTTCGATGTACGCCTGGTAGCCGAAGACGACGAAGGTGAAACGGCAGAGGCCACTACCTATTTTTATGTCAGGGGCGCGGTGCCCGTGGCTGCTCTTCCCGAAGGGTTGATAAGCGGCGCAAATTATATCGACGACCAAACAGTAACCCTGGTGCTACACGACCCGCCCGCACTAAAAGAATTTGTTTTTTTGATCGGCGATTTCAACGACTGGGAGATCGACGAGGGCAGCTACATGAACCGCACCCCCGACGGCACCTATTACTGGATCACCATTTCAGACCTGACGCCCAACACCGAGTATGCCTACCAGTATTATATCGATGGCGAATTGCGGCTGGCCGATCCATACACCCACAAGGTGCTTGACCCCTCCAACGACCAGTGGATACCCGAGTTCAATTATCCCAACCTGAAGCCTTACCCGGTTGGAAAAACCAACGGCATTGTAAGCATAATGCATCCCGCCAAACCGGAATACCAATGGCAAGTCACTGAATTTACCCCGCCGGCCCCAGAAGATATGGTGATCTATGAATTGCTTATTCGCGACTTTGTGGACACCCGCGCCATCAAAACCGTGCAAGACTCCCTCGATTACCTGCAGCATCTGGGCGTGAATGTGATTGAACTTATGCCCATCAACGAGTTTGAGGGAAACAACTCATGGGGTTACAATCCAAGTTTCTATTTTGCCACCGACAAGGCTTATGGCACCATAAACGATTATAAGGTATTTATTGACGAATGCCATAGCCGCGGCATTGCCGTGGTGATCGACATGGTGCTGAACCACAGCTTCGGGCAGTCGCCCCTGGTACAGATGTATTCAAAGGAAAACTTTTGGGAGCCTTCGGCTGACAACCCCTGGTATAATGAAGAATGCCCGCACGAGCCTTGGTGCTGGGGGGCTGACTTCGACCATCTGAGCCCGTATACACAAGAATTTGTTGACCGGGTGAATGAATTCTGGCTTACCGAGTTTAAGGTCGACGGTTTCCGCTTCGACTTTACCAAAGGCTTTACCAATGTGCAAACCGGCGGACAAGGCTGGGACTACGACGCAGTGCGCGTAGGCCTTTTGAAGCGAATGGCCGACCACATTTGGAGCGTGAATCCCAATACATACGTTATTCTGGAGCACTTTACCGCCAACAACGAGGAAAAAGAGCTGGCCGAATATGGTATGATGCTTTGGGCAAACCACCAGCATTATCATTACCAGGAAGCTGCCATGGGTTGGATTGCAAACTCCAATTTTCAAAACATTTCATACAAGGCCAGGGGTTGGGATGTTCCGCATATGGTGGGATATATGGAAAGCCACGATGAAGAGCGCATGATGTACAAAAACATCAACTTTGGCAATAGCAACAATCCCCAATACAACATTAAGGACCTGAGTATTGGCCTGCGCAGGGCCGAGCTTGCTGCCACCTTTTTCCTTACCGTTCCCGGCCCAAAGATGATCTGGCAGTTTGGCGAACTTGGGTACGACTACTCCATTAACTACTGCCCACACAACGGACAAATAGACGACGGCTGCCGCACCGACCCCAAACCGGTACGCTGGGATTACTATGATGACTGGCGCCGCAAAAGGCTGTACGATGTGTATTCGCTGCTAGGCAACCTGAAAACCGAAGAGGATGTGTTCCGCACCGAAGATTTCACACTCGATTTGGGCGGCAACGTGAAGCGTATTCACCTGAACCACCCCGACAACAAGGTAACGGTGATCGGCAATTTCGGCGTTGAAGAGTTTGCCGCCACCGCCAATTTACAGCAAACGGGCACCTGGTATGAGTATTTCAGCGGAGAAACCCTGAACGTGACCAACACCGCTACACCCCTGGTGCTTCAGCCCGGCGAATACCGCCTGTATTCCACCGTGGCCTTCCCCGACCATGGATTGCCGCTTAGTGCAAATGAATCGCTGCCCGGGCAAGCCAGGGAGGCAAAAGTTTATCCCAACCCTTCGGCCGAAGGCTTTTGGTTTGAAGTGCCCGTGAATACTGCTGGAAAAGTTACCCTGGAGGTTTTTAACTTGCAGGGGCAGCAGGTGTACCGCCAGGAGCATGAGGCCATGCCCGGCACCAACACTTACTTCTGGAACGGCTTTGCCGGTGCGCGCGAAAAAGCTGGGCTGTACTTCTACCGCCTCAGCACTGCCAGCCAGTCATTCTCCGGAAGGCTGATCGTTAGATAAAAAATGCCCTTAAGGGAAAAGCAGAAAAGAGGCTGTCTAAGGTATCAGGACAGCCTCTTTTTTTTATTTTCAGCTTTTTTACAAAGCCCTCATTATGGAACCGCCAATCAGCATCCCAAAAATGGCCAGCAGGTAAATTCCCGCGCCAATAATAACCAGCACCCCCATAAACTGGTAATGCAACTTCAGGTATTTCAATGCGGAAGCCAGAGAAGCATCGTCACGGTTCTGAATGGCTGTTTTCGAAAAGCGTGAAAACTGCAGCAGGTAATAAAACGGGAAAAAGTAAATCACCACCAAAATCAGCAGCGGGATCATTGAAAACATGGAGAAGGCCATTGGGAATGCCGTCGGAATATCAGCAACCCTGAAGAACCTCAAAAACAACAAAGGCGTCAGCAGCATGATCCCAATAAAAATAAACCCCATAATGGATAGAAACAAAGTCCATTTTCGGGAGGCTTCGAGGTGAAACAGGGCTTCCTGGTTTACACCAAGGTTTTGATTTTTTGTAATTGTGTCGTCGAGAATTTCCATGGTTTTAAGTTTTGTGATGAAAAAAACAGGGCCAACTAAGTTAGGGAAATTTGGGGATTTTAAACTTTTTGCCAAGAAAACCCTTTAACTATATATAAATTAAAAAAATACAAAAATGGGGTATACGCTTGCATTAGAAAATAATGCGCCGGAGTTCAGCTTGCCGGCCACCAATGGAAAAACCTACGGTTTAAATGATTTTGATGAAGCACCGGTACTGGTCGTTTTCTTTACCTGTAACCACTGCCCTTACGTGATTGGCAGCGATGAATCGACCAGGCAAACCGCAGTGAAATTTAGCGACAGAGGGGTGCAGTTTGTTGGCATCAACGCAAACAGCAAAAACACTTACCCCGAGGACAGCTTCCCAAATATGGTGAAGCGGATGGAGCAATACAAATTCCCTTGGCTTTACCTGCACGATGAGAGCCAGGAAGTTGCCCGTGCCTATGGCGCGCTGAAAACCCCGCACTTTTTCGTTTTCGACAAAAGCCGCAAACTCATTTATACCGGCAGGGCCGTGGACTTTCCGCGCGAGGCAGGCAAATCAACGATATTGGACCTTGAAAATGCCCTGACCGAACACCTTGCGGGTAAGCCAATAAGCGTGCCTCTGACCAACCCCATTGGTTGCAACATCAAATGGGATGGCAAGGATGCCCATTGGATGCCTGCCGATGCTTGTGATTTGGTGTAGTATAAGGAAATGACCGAACCCAGCCAAATGGCGTCCGCTTTGCTGAGCGAAGTGCTGCCCAAATGGTCTACTAATTAATCATTAATTTTTTCTGGACTTCATGCTTTTTAAAGCAGACAAATCAGAATATACCAAACTCCCTTTATAATAGCCGGTAATCTTTTTCCCGGTATCTGTATCGCAATTGATGGTAAACTCGTAGCTGGCTCCTGATTTGGACACTTTCACGGTGCCTGCGGTTATTTCGCCATAAGCACTGAACGCATCCTTTTCTACTTCAAATTCACCGTAAGAAAAAGTTTTGGGCGCATAACTTGTGGCATTGAAAGTGTAGGTGCCTAAAACCAGTTCTGTTGGCGATGAAGAGAACAATTCGAAATAAATATAATTATCCTGGCCAGGAAAGTCGCTTGTGTTGGAATAGAGATAAACGTCAAAATTAAAATAACCTGAATTATAGTAATCGCCCCAATAATCGAGATCGCCTATTGAAAGCCCAAAGGTTTTCCCATCATAGCTCAATTCATTTTCCTTGGGTTCTTCTTCATCCTTTTTGCAAGCTGAGAATGAAATCATTAGCACCAACCCAATTAGAAGCACATTAAATCCGGTCTTTTTCATGGTTTTTTCTTTTTTGAAATTAATTCTTTTGAACTGTTTGTTTTGTTATCACACTCAAATTGCAATTGAAATGCCAAAAAAATGTGACGATCTTGGAATTACCCTGATCAAATACAATGTTCTTTTATTAAAGTTATAAATTATTATGATAAGATTTCATAAAATAAAATTTAATTTCGTTAAATAATTTTTCTTCATGACCCTTTATCTCTATTTCTGCAACAAGTTCTCCCCACCTTGCCTGACCCCAGGTTTATAGGTCTTTGCCACTTATTTTTACTACGTTTGAAGTTTATTGGCTAAAATACCAATGACCCGTGACTTTGATTCTTTAACTTTTTACTCAGGTTATTATCTTTGCCCTTTAATTCTTGAACTATGCGTATCCTATCATACAATGTAAACGGCATTCGTTCGGCCATCAGCAAAGGCTTTCTGGAGTGGCTTGACCATGAAAGGCCCGATGTGGTATGCCTGCAGGAAACCAAGGCGCAACCCGATCAAATCCCGCTTTTTCATTTCGAGGAGCTGGGCTATCGCAGCTACTGGCATTCGGCCCAAAAGAAGGGTTACAGCGGGGTAGCCATTCTGAGCCTTACCGAGCCCGACCATGTGGAGTACGGCATGGGAAACCCGCTTTATGACCATGAAGGCCGGGTGATCCGTGCCGACTTTGGCTCTTTGTCGGTGGTGAGCGTGTATCACCCCAGCGGCAGCAGCGGCGATGAGCGCCAGGCTTTTAAAATGCAGTGGCTCGATCATTTTATGGCGTACGTGCAGGAACTAAGGCAAAAGCGACCACAATTGGTGCTGTCGGGCGATTACAATATTTGCCACCAGCCCATCGACATTCACGACCCGGTGCGCAATGCCAAATCATCGGGTTTCCTTCCCGAGGAGCGCGAGTGGGTGACCCGCTTTCTGGCGGCAGGCTTTATCGATACCTTCAGGTATTTTGAAAAGGCGCCCCACCAATACTCCTGGTGGAGCTTCAGGGCCAATTCGCGCCAGAAAAACCTGGGCTGGCGCATCGACTACAACATGGTGACTGACAACCTGGAAAACAAAATCAGAGATGCTGGTATTATGCCCAAAGTGGTGCACTCCGATCACTGCCCGGTCTGGCTTGAGATAGTTCACAACTTATAATTCGCGCCAAACATTCATGCGATCGGCCTTGCTTTTTTTGTAATTTTACATAGAATGCAACAGATTTAACTTATGGTAATCTTTATCAGAAACCAAAACCCAAAATCATCCATTATGAACCGAAAATTATTTGCTATTATGTTGCTGGCCTTTGTGGTGGCCAGCGCTTGTGTGCCTGCCCGCAAATACCAGGATCTTGAGGCCAGTTATCAGTCCACCTCCCGGGAAAATGAACAACTGCGCCACGACAAGAATGCCGCCGAGAGCCGCATTGAAGACCTCAATGACCGTGTCACCCAAATGAACAGAGAGCTGCGGTTATTGATTGAAGACACCACTCGCCTGGGCAGCAACATTCGCAACCTGACTCAGAATTACGAACAACTGAACCGCACCTACCAGCTGGTGCAGGAGCAAAACGAAAAACTGCTGGCTGGCCGTGCCACCGAAACCCAGCAGATACTTGCCCGCCTGCAGGAGACCCAGGAAGACCTTCAAAAGCGCGAAGATGAGCTGCGCGAAAAAGAACAAAACCTGAACCGCCTAATGGCCGATTTTTCTGCCAAGGAGGCCCGTGTCAACGAGCTGGAAGACATCCTCAATCGCCAGGAAGCGGTGGTGCAGGAGCTACGCCGCACCGTGTCGAGCGCTTTGCTGGGGTTCGAAAATAACGGCCTTACCATAGAGATAAAAAACGGCAAGGTGTATGTTTCGCTCGAAGAGAGCCTGCTGTTTGCCTCGGGCAGCACCACGGTTGACCGCCGTGGCGAAAATGCCCTCCGGGAGCTGGCCAAGGTGCTCGAAAGAAACCCCGAGATCAACATTATGATTGAAGGCCATACCGACGATGTGCCGCTGCGCCCGGGCGCTTCAATACGCGACAACTGGGATCTGAGCGTGCTGCGTGCTACAGCTATCGTTCGCATTCTGCTCAACCATGGCAACATCGAACCCCAACGTTTTATTGTTGCCGGACGGGGCGAGCATATGCCAATAGATCCAGCTAAAACTACCGAAGCACGCCGCAAGAACCGCCGCACCGAGATCATTCTTACCCCAAAACTCGACAACCTCTTTCAGATTATTGAAATGAATTAGGGTAACTCAACCCTCAAAAAAAAGACCGGACCACCACAGTCCGGTCTTTTTTTTACCAAATTTCGCTTTATTTTAAAAAAATATTGGCTCATGGTATTTATTTAGGGTGGCAAAATTTATAACTTTACCCGGAACAAAAACCCCAAACCCATGAAGAAACTGAATCTGACCCTCGACAATCTTGACGAAATGTTCCCTGAGGATTTTACCCAGGAGCAAAAGGCCAAAGCCAAGACCCTTTTTTACAAGGAGCTGGCGCTGAAGGCCCACAAGTTTTACAACGGAAAGATGCAAACAGTGCCAAAGGCCCCGGTTTTGGGCTTTAACTGGTTCAACGCCTGGTACACGCCAGGGGTGTCGAAAGTCTCGACCTCCATTCGCGAAGACAACGATATCTCATATGAACTCTCCAACCGGGGCAACCTGGTGGCCGTAGTGAGCGATTCGACCCGTGTGCTGGGCGATGGCGACTGCACCCCTCCCGGTGGCCTGGGCGTAATGGAAGGCAAGGCCTTTTTGATGAAGTACCTTGGCGGTGTGGATGGCATTGCCCTGTGCGTTGACAGCAAGGGAAAAGACGGCAAGAACGACCCTGAAAAAATCATTGAGTTTGTAAAAATGTGTCAGCACAGCTTTGGCGCTATCAACCTGGAAGACATTGCGCAGCCCAACTGCTATCGGGTGCTCGATGTGCTGCGTGAGGAGTGCGACATCCCCGTTTGGCATGATGATGCCCAGGGCACGGCCTGCGTTACCCTGGCAGCACTTATCAATGCACTGAAACTGGTGGACAAAAAAATTGAAGATGTAAAGATCGTTTATTATGGTGCGGGTGCCAGCAACGCCACCATTGCCCGTATTGTAAATACCGCAGGAGCCGACCCGGCCAAGTCGATCATGTTTGACACAAAAGGAGCCCTTCACCTTAACCGTAAAGACATCCAGGCCGATAAGCGCTTCTACCGCAAATGGGAGCTTTGCCAGATCACCAACCCCGATTTTGTGGAAGACATAATAGATGCCATGCAGGATGCCGACGTGCTCATTGCGCTTTCGCAACCCGGGCCACATGTTGTTAAACCTGAATGGATAAAGGCCATGGCCGAAAAACCCATTGTTTTTGTTTGCGCCAACCCCGTACCTGAAATATACCCCTATGCTGCCAAGGAAGCCGGAGCATATATTGTGGCTACCGGCCGGGGCGACTTCCCCAACCAGGTGAACAACTCCCTGGGTTTCCCGGGTATCCTTAAAGGCGCCCTGATGGTGAGGGCACGCAAGATTACCGACAATATGGCCATTGCTGCAGCGCATGCCATCGCCAGGTATTCGGAAAAGCGCGGCATCGACCCCGAAAACATCACGGCCAAGATGGACGAGCCCGATGTGTTTCCGGTGGAAGCAGCCGACGTGGCCATGCAGGCCATTAAGGATGGGGTGGCACGCAGGGAAATGACCTGGCAGGAAGCATTTGATCTGGCCAAAGCCGACATTGCCCATGCCCGCAAAACCACAGAATTTTTGGTTGAACATGGCCTGATTGCCCAACCCCCTGCAGAGTTATTGGAGCAGGCCCTGCACAAGGCCATTGAAAGCGTAAAACATTAATATTTCGCAGTTCAACCATATTATTTTCTGTATATCTTTGCCGTGACCCGGGGCTTCCGGGTCACGGTGCTGTTTGTAGCGAAAAAACTACATCATGATTGCGTTTATTGAAGGAAATATCGAAGAAAAGAACCCGGCTTATGTGGTTATAAACTGCCATGGTCTGGGCTATTTGTTGCACATTTCGCTGCACACCTATTCACGTATACCCGATCGTGGACAGGCAAAGATCTTTACCCATCAGGTCATACGTGAAGACGCCCACCTGCTTTTCGGCTTTGCCGAAGAAGATGAACGTGAGCTCTTCAGGCTGCTGATATCGGTGAGCGGGGTGGGTCCAAACACGGCCCGTATGGTGCTTTCGTCCATGTCGCCCACTGAAGTAAAAAGCGCCATTGTTGGCAACAATGTATCCATGCTTCAGTCCATAAAGGGAATAGGGGCCAAAACGGCCCAGCGTATCGTGGTGGATCTGCGCGACCGCCTTGAAAAAGAGGGTGTTTTTAAAGACGAGAATTTGGTTTTTTCAAACAATACAATGCACGAAGAAGCGTTATCAGCATTAGTAATGCTTGGCTTTGCAAAAAATGCGGCCCAAAAAGCCCTTGCTGCCATCCTGAAAAAGAAGCAGGGAGCCCCGGTAACCACCGAAGGGCTTGTGAAGGAGGCGCTAAAAAGTTTCTGATATAGAGCAATAATCGTATACAACATTGGTGTTTATAAGGCGAATTGTAATTTTAATGATGGGGGCCTGGTTGTTTGGGGCCCTTGCTTTGTTTGCGCTCGACGCCTCATCCATCAATGCTGCGCCAGTGTTTGTACCGCAGCAGCCCGTGTTTACCCAGGACACCCTGCAACCGTTGCCACCCGTCACCCTGCCTTTCCCTTTCGATGATGCCGACGAGTATGATTTTGATGGCACCCCATCGGGTGGCCTGTATTTCTCCGATCCGCCAAACGTCACCACCGACATTTCCTACGACCCTGCCACCGGCTTTTACGTAAAAACCCGCAGAGTGGGCGACCGCATCATTGGCCGGCCCGTTTACATGAGTTTCGAAGATTACCTTCAGTACGACCTCGACCGGGGCCTGCAGCAATACTGGCGCGACAAAGCCACGCCACAGGGCTTCGAGCGACGCGACGGCGTTATTCCCGAAATTTATATTGGCGGCGAGCTGTTCGACCGCATTTTTGGCGGAAGCACCATCGACATTCGTCCTACCGGCTCGGCCGAACTGATCTTCGGCGTCATGTCGAACCGCCGCGACGACCCCTCGCTCGACGAGAAACGCAGGCGCACCACCAACTTCGACTTCCAGCAAAAGATACAGCTCAGCGTGCAGGCCAAGATCGGCGAAAAGATAGAGATCCAGAGCAATTACAATACCGAGGCCACCTTCGACTTCGAAAACCGAATGAAGGTAGAGTACAGGGGCACCGAAGACGAGATTTTGCAACTGATAGAAGCCGGTGATGTGACACTACCCCTTCCGGGAACGCTCATTTCGGGCACCCAGGGACTGTTTGGCTTCAAAACCCAGATGCGATTTGGAAACACCACCGTTACCAGCGTTTTCTCACAGCAAAAAACCGAATCATCGACCATCGAGGTGGCCGGCGGGGCACAGACTACTCAGTTCGAGATCAAGGCGGATGCCTATGAAGAAAACAGGCACTTTTTTGTTGGACAGTATTTCAGGAACCGCTATGACGAAGCCCTTTCCAGGCTGCCGATTATCAACTCGAACATCAACATTACCCGTATCGAAGTCTGGCAAACAAATATTGGAGCTGCCACCGAAAACAACCGGAACATTGTTTCTTTTGCCGATCTGGGCGAGTTCATTCCCAACAACCCCGCAGTGATCAGCGGAAACGTTGCAGCGCCATCCAACAGCTCAAACAATATTTATGCGGAAATGGCCAATTCACCCGTTCGGACCCTATCAAACGCCAACAGCTACCTGCAGCAGCGGCCCGAGGGTTTTGTATCAGGGGTTGACTTCGAGAACGTTGAAAATGCCCGCCTGCTGCGTCCCAACGAATACACATACAACTCCAAGCTGGGTTTTATCTCGCTCAACCAGGCCGTGAACCCCGACCAGGTGCTGGCCGTGGCTTTTCAGTACACCATCATCGGCGACGAAAACACCTACCAGGTGGGAGAATTCTCCAATGAAGTCAACGCCCCCAACTCATTAATTGTAAAGCTGCTGAAAAGCACTGCTGTTGACACCCGCCTTCCCTTGTGGGACCTGATGATGAAAAACGTTTACAGCCTGGGCGCTTTCCAGATCAACCCCCAGGATTTCCGCCTGAACATTCTTTACGACAGCGAAGAGTTGGGCGTAAACGTGGGCTTCCTCGACGAGGGGCCGGTGGCTGGGCAGCCCCTGATTCGCGTCATGGGCCTCGACCGCCTGAACACCCAGCTCGATCCCATTCCCGATGGCATTTTCGACTTTGTGGATTTTGCCGCTACACAGGGAGGTACCATCAACTCTTCCAATGGCCGCATTTATTTCCCAGTGGTGGAGCCCTTCGGTTCGCACTTGCGTGCCATGCTGCAGGACCCCGCGCTGGGTGACAAGTATGCTTTCGACTCGCTCTACACCACCACCAAATACAGGGCACAGCAGTTCCCTGAGCGCAACCGCTTTACGCTCGAAGGAACCTACAAATCATCTTCGGGCTCGGAGATTCCACTCAATGCCATTAACGTGCCTCCCGGCTCGGTGGTGGTAACAGCCGGCGGGGTGCCCCTGATTGAAAACCAAGATTATACGGTTGACTATACCCTGGGACGCGTTAGGATTATCAACGAAGCATACCTAAATTCGGGCACCCCCATCCGCATTTCGCTCGAAAGCGCCAGCCTGTTCAACATACAGACCAAAACGCTGATGGGTACCCACATCAACCATCGCATCAACGACAACTTCAACGTGGGTGCCACCATCATGCGCCTTTCGGAAAGGCCCCTTACGCAGAAGGTGAATTACGGCGATGAGCCCATTGCCAATACCATATGGGGTCTGAACACTACCTACTCCACCGAGTCGCTGCTGTTAACCAAGATACTGGATAAGCTGCCTTTCTATAGCAGCAATACCCCTTCGCGCATTACCTTCAATGGTGAGTTTGCCCACCTGATACCAGGGCACTCGCGCCGCATTGGCAGTGCCGGCACCGCCTATATCGACGATTTTGAAGGAAGCAAATCGTCTATCGACCTTAAAAACGTGCAGACCTGGTTTATCGCCAGTACGCCCCAGCATCAGACCATTCAGGGCATGTTCCCCGAAGGGGCACCCGGCACCGACCTGGCCTTCCGCTACAATGTGGCCCGCCTGGCATGGTACATCATCGACCCGCTTTTTACCAGGCTGAGCAACCTTACGCCAACCCATCTCCGCAACGACGCCAACCAGCGCTCCAACCATTTTGTAAGGGAAGTGCTGGAAACGGAGATCTGGCCTAACAAGGAAAGCCCCACCGGTATCCCCTCGCCCATCCCCATCATGAGCATGGCCTTTTATCCCAGCGAGCGCGGGCAATATAACTACGACGCAATGCCTTCGCCATATAGCCGGGGCGTAGCACAGGACGGTTCACTCATAGCACCAGAAACACGCTGGGGCGGTATTATGCGCGGACTACAAACCACCGACTTCGAAGCCTCGAACATCGAATATATTGAGTTTTGGGTGATGGATCCCTTTGTATATAACACCGAGCATACTGGCGGTGACCTTTATTTCAACCTAGGCGATGTATCAGAAGATGTGCTGCGCGACGGTCGCAAGGCCTTTGAAAACGGGCTGCCAGTTACCGAGGAGTTGATCAACGTGGACTCTACCATGTGGGGTTATGTACCCACTGTGCAGGCCGTGGTTAACGCCTTCGACAACGAACCCACCTCGCGCCAGTTTCAGGATGTGGGCCTCGACGGCCTCAGCGTGGAAGAGGAAAGAAGGTTTTTCAGGGAGCAATTCCTTGATGTGATTGCCAACCTGTTTGGCACCAACTCACAGGCCTATCAGATAGCTCTGGAAGATCCATCTTCAGATCTTTACCAATACTATAGGGGTTCGAACCTCGATGCCGCGGAGGTGAGCATCCTCGACCGTTACAAAAGGTACAACGGCATGGAGCGCAACAGCCCCACTTCGGAGCAGTCGCCCGAACCATATCCCACGGCCGCTACCAACCTGCCAAACACCGAAGACATTAACCGCGATGGAACCCTCAACGAAGCAGAACGCTACTTCCAATACCGCGTAAGCCTTAGACCCGAAGACATGGTGCCAGGCCAGAACTTCATTACCGACGTAATGGAAACCAGCGTAAGACTGGCCAACAACCAGGTAGAAAACATCAGGTGGTACCAGTTCAAGATTCCGCTTCGCGATCCCAACCGCCAGGCTGTAGGCAACATCCAGGATTTTAAGTCGATCCGCTTTTTGCGCATGTTCTTCAAGGGATTTGAAGAACCCATCATTTGCCGTTTTGCCACCCTTGAATTAGTGCGGGGCACCTGGCGCACCTACGACCGCTCACTTACCAGCCCCGGCGAATATGTTCCCATCGACAATGACGATACCTCCTTCGAAGTATTTACCGTAAACATTGAAGAGAACGGCCAGCGCCAGCCCGTTCCATATGTGCTGCCCCCCGGCATCGAACGCGAGATCGATCTTGGCACCACCACCTTGCAGCAGCGTAATGAGCAGGCCCTTTCCCTGCGCGTGTTCAACCTTAAGGATGGCGATGCCCGCGCCGTTTACAAAACCGCTGACCTCGACGTACGTCAGTACCGCCGCCTGCGCATGTTCTCGCATGCCGAGGCCGCCGGGCAAACCGAAGACCTGAGCGATGGCGACATCACCGTATTTATAAGGCTCGGATCGGACTTTACCAACAACTACTACGAATACGAAGTACCCCTTACCGTTACACCCTGGGGTACCAGCGCCCTGAACGACCGTGGCATTTGGCCCGAGGAAAATGAAATAGACCTGGAATTTGCTAAGCTACAGGCGCTCAAGCTTTTACGCAATTCGCTTTCGCGCGATGCCTCTTCGGGCATAACCATGACCGTGCCCTTTTCGCAGCCCGATGGCGAAAACATCATGACCATTGTGGGTACGCCCACCCTGAGCAGCATTAAGGTAATCATGATAGGGGTGCGCAATCCCAGGAGAACCTTCCACACGCTCCTGGACGACGGCAGGCCCAAGTCGGCAGAGGTGTGGGTCAATGAGCTCAGGCTTTACGAATTTGACGATCAGGGAGGCTGGGCTGCCAACGGCCGCCTAAACGCTTCGCTGGCCGACCTCGGAAACATTACCCTGGCGGGATTTATCAGCACCCCCGGCTTTGGCGGCATCGAACAAAAGGTAAACCAGCGCTCCAAAGAGCAGCTTACGTCCTACGACCTGGCCTCCAACCTGGAGTTGGGCCGTTTCTTCCCGCAAAACTTCGGCCTGCGCATACCCATGCATTTCAGTTTCTCAGAATCTATCAGTAACCCACAGTACAACCCGCTCAACCCCGACATCCTTTTCAAGGACGACCTCGAATCGTTTGAAACCCAAGCTGAGCGCGACTCCATACGCCACCTTGCGCAGGACTACACCCGCCGCAAGAGCCTCAACTTTACCAACGTGGCAAGAAACCGCACCGGAGGCGGGCCCAGCCGCATCTATGGTATAGAAAACTTCGACCTCACTTACGCCTTTACCGAAATTTACTCGCGCAATGTCGACTTTGAATACGACCTGCAGCGCCAATGGCGCGGCGCGGTTGGTTACAATTACACTGCCAACCCCGATCCGGTAACCCCCTTCTCGGGCGTAAGCCTTTTCAGCCACAATGCCTTCAGGCTGATCCGCGACTTCAACTTCTATTACATGCCGCGCATGCTTTCGTTCCGCACCAATATCGACCGCGGCTACGGCGAATCGCTCATGCGCCCAAAGAGCACCGGCCTGGTTTTGCTGGAGCCCAACTATGTGAAGACCTTCTCGTGGAACCGCCTGTACGATATTCGCTGGGATCTGACCCGCGCACTCAAGCTCGAATTTACGGCCACCAACAACGCGCGCATCGACGAACCCGAAGGCCGCATACAGCGCGGGCAGGACGACTACCAGTGGAAGCGCGACTCTATATGGCAAAACATTCGCAGCCTGGGGCGCACCACCTTCTACAACCACCGCATGAAGGTTACCTATAACATACCTATCAACAAAATACCCCTGCTCGACTGGATCAACGCCAATGCCGAATATTCGGGCCACTTCGACTGGCTGGCAGCTCCGCTGGCGGCACAGGAACTGGGCAACACCATCGAAAACTCACAGACCAAGCGCCTGAACGTGAACGCCAACCTGGTGAACCTTTACAACAAAGTGGGCTTCCTTCGCGAGATAAACCAGAAGGGGCAAGCACGACCAGGACAAAGGCCCGGTGCCCAGCGGCCCGGCGCGCCACAGCAGCAATCACAACGTGACACCCTGCCTCCCGAACGCCCCAATTATGGTAAGATTCTTTTTGAAGGCAGCATGCGCTTCCTTATGGGCTTCCGCAATCTGTCCATCAACTACACCGAAGGCAACGGCACACGCCTGCCCGGGTTCGAGCCCACACCAGGGCTTCTCGGCCAAAACTGGACTATGATGGCACCCGGCACAGCCTTCATCTTTGGCAGCCAGGAAGACATTCGCGACCAGGCCGCCCGAGAAGGCTGGATTACCACCAACCCCATGCTCAATAACGCTTTCGCGAAAAACCATACCCAAAACCTATCGGCACGAAGCCAGTTCGAACCCTTGCCAAACCTGAGGGTGGAATTTACAGCGCTGAGAAACTACGCCCTTTCGAGGTCAGAATATTTCAAGGCCGACACCCTGGGCAACTTTGGCTCGTTCAGCCCCATGGAAACTGGAAGCTTTAGTATATCATTCCTTTCTTTAAGAACGACCTTTGAATCGTACGACAAACGTTTTAACACTTCTGAGAACTTCCAGCGCTTCAAGGACCACCGGCTGGAAATCGCTTTCCGCCTCGCCGAGCAAAACCCCAACTGGGATGGCGCTGTAAACGACACCACGGGCTTCCCCAGTGGCTACGGGCCCACCTCTCAGGATGTAATGATCCCGGCTTTTATGGCGGCTTACGCCGGATGGGACCCCTCTGGCTCCAGCCTCTCGCCCTTCCTCAAAATTCCTATGCCCAATTGGCGCCTTACCTACGACGGCCTCTCAAGGATACCTGCCCTGCAGAAGTACTTCCAAAACGTGACCATTGCCCACGGCTACCGGAGTACCTTCAACATTGGCAGCTTCCGCTCCGACATTCGCTACCAGGAATCGGGCGACGGCTTCCAGCAGGCCCGCGACCTCAACTCCGGCAACTTCATAGCGCAATACGAAATAGCGCAGGTTTCCATCAGCGAGCAATTCAACCCGCTGATCAACTTCGACATGACCTGGCAAAACAGCCTGCTGACGCGCTTTGAATACCGCAAGTCGAGAGATATCGGCCTTAGTTTTGCCAACAACCAGATTACCGATGTAAGCTCCAACGAGATCATTATCGGAACGGGATACCGCTTCCGCGACCTGGCTTTCAACATTGCTCAGGGTGGCGGGCGCCAGCGCATCGAAAGCGACCTGGTGCTGCGCTTCGACCTGTCGATACGCACCAACCGCACGGTGCTGCGCAAGCTGGTGGAAGATGTGGACCTGATTTCTGCCGGTCAGCGGACCTTCTCCATCAACACCTCGGCCGATTACCAGGTAAGCCCAAGGGTAAACTTCCGTTTCTTCTACGACCGGATCTTCAACAACCCATTCGTGTCGAATCAGTTTACCAACGTCAACACCCACGCCGGTTTCAGTCTCAGATTTATGTTAATGTAAGGCCGGAAAGCTTAGCTTTTGCCTCGGCTTAAGTATTCGCCGCCAAAGGAAGAAAAGGAGAATTTATTCTTCAGGTTGATAAGCTCCTGCTTCATGCTAATAGGCTCCATGGTGATCATTTCCTGTATGCACAGGTCGGGCTCCACTTTTATTTCACGCATTACCAGATGCTGGTTCACAAAAATCATATCCAGCCCGGGAAAGATCTCCTTAATAAGGTCTGCAATGGATTCGATGGAAACGTTGTGTTCGCTAAGGTTGTAGGCGCCTGAAGGCAGGTCGTAGCGCAAAAGGTTGCTTAGGGCATTTACCACCTTATCTACGTGAATAAAGGCTCTTTGCTGTTTTCCATTGCCAGTGATCTGAATGCGACCAATAAAGTTGGCTTCGAACATAAAACGGTTCACCACAGCATCTATGCGCATGCTTGGGCTGTAGCCATAAACATTGCCACTGCGGATCACATAGGCATCCATTTTTTCGAACAAGCGCTCCACGTGCGACTCGCCCCTCAACTTGCTGCTACCGTAAAAGGTGCGTGGATCGGGCGGGGTGTCACTGGTAATCATTTGGTCGGAGGCACCGTAAACCGAAGTGGTACTTAGATACACAAAACGCTTCACATTGCTTTCTTCAACGGCATACACCAGCTCGGCGGTGCCCCAGTGGTTGATCTGTTCAAACAGGTGCGAATGCTCTGAAGCCAGGGGAGTGGACACTTTGGCTGCAAGGTGATACACCACATCAATGTCTTCCAGCACCCTGCGCAGGTTGCGCGTATCGAGCAGTTCGCCCATGATAAACTTGACCTTGCGCGGCTCGTAGCGATGGTCGAGAAAAAGGTTGTAGTTTTTCCGGCTCAGGTTGTCGTAAACCACAATCTTTTCCACCGAGGGGTCTTTAAGTAACTCAAATACCAGTTCGTTGCCAATATAGCCGGCGCCGCCGGTGATCAGTATCCTCATAGCTTCACGGTTTTTATACCCCGAAAGGGGCCATGTCAGGCATTTTTCTCAATCAGGTCAGCATTCAGGCCACATTCGGTCTTTTTCTGCCCATACCAGCGACCGCCGCGCAGGCTTTTCTTGTCGGCGGGGCGGGTGCAGGGCTCGCAGCCAATGCTGTTGTATCCCTTTTCTTCGAGCGGGTGGCGCGGCAGCCCATAATGGGCAATATAGGCCTCCACCATGTCTTTGTTCCAGTGCAGCACCGGGTGGTAGCGCAGGGTGTTCTTCTGTACCATCACTTCCTCTTGCAACTGCTGCCGGTGGCTGTTCTGATCGGCGCGCACCCCGCTGATCCAAATATCAAAAACAGCGAGCAGGCTTTCAACAGGCTGCACCTTGTTAAGGTAGCAGCAGTAGTCGGGATCGGAGGTAAACAACAGGTTGCCGGCGCTGTTGCGCTGCATGGTTTTCGGCACCAGGGGATTCAGGTTAACAACTTTGATGCCAAGGGCAGCGGCCACCTCATCCTTATACATAATGGTTTCGGCAAAATGATAACCCGTGTTGATAAAATATATGGGAATGCTGCGATCGATGCGGCTCAGGATATGCAGCAGCACCACGCTGTGAGACTGAAAACTTGAGGTGGAGAAAAGACTTTTTCCCTGGTCAAGGTAATGCTCAATTTTGTGACGAATAGAGCTTATATCCATGGAAAAACCTGATTTGTTCCCGGCAAAAGTAATAATAATTCCTTGGCATACAACTTGTGTGGGCTAAAGCTAAATATCAAAAAAAAGAGTCAAAATCATACTTGAACAAGGCCAAGATAGTGGATTTCCCTATCTTTAAGGATTCAAAAATTAAAACGCCTGGCCGTATTTCGGAGCCTTTCGGGCATTTCTTATTTTATGAAACGAGCATGAATTATTAAACACAAATCCGGTTGAAAATTCATCATACGAGTTCCCCCGCAGAGGCGGGACAGGCATCTGACCTTAAAAAAACAAATTATTCACGGATGAAAATACACGGCAAAATAATCCTGATTTTTCTTATTCTTTTTTTTGGGAAACTTGGGAGCAATACCATGATGGGTGCCGGCGATCCGCTGAGGAGTTCCTTTGGCCATATGATCAATCCGCACGGACAATTCCGGGTATTTAATGTTTTCATTAATGTTGTATATGACGAGACTCCTCACATAGACCCAATACAGGGTGGCAACAGCATTTGGCCGGCAGCCAGGCAAACGGGCATAAACCAAAGCCTGCCGGTGTATCTAAAAGAGTTTATGGACACCGAATACCTGCCTTCGGGCGGATATGGCAGCATGACACGACTATACAGGGAATCTTCATTCGACCGCCTGGTTTTGCTCGGCGACTTTATGGTAGTGAATATCCGCCAGTCTGAAATACCAAAAACCAACGACCGTTATTTCAGGCAAACAAAGGGAGCCTTCAGTATTCATTCCCTGGTAAATGCAGCCATAAACTACATTAATGCTGAAGGCGGGCTTAACGCCATTTTCGGCCACAACGCCCTTTCTGATTACGATGGGTTTACACCAGCCGGCAGCGGGCTGAATAAACCCATGGAGGCCAATGGGAAAATTGACTTTATTCAGATTCTTACCAGAAACACTACCTACCTCGACACCACTTTTGTGCACAACAGCAATACGGTGACCCACCGTCTGCAATATGGTCAGCTCAGGAGCGGTCAGGGTTGGGGCAATTTCAAGCCTGCTGCAAAACTTCTTATCGACGGGAAGGAATACGGCTACGATTTGGGCACTATTCAATGCATTGGCGACGCCAACATTACCGACAATCCTGCAAATATCATCCATCATGAGTTTTCGCACAATCTGTTTGGCGGCAACAACTTTCATGCTTCCGGAGGCAACCATTATACTGCGGGGGGCACCAATACCTTTATCGGCACAGAGGGTGGCTATGGCCTCATGGGAAGCTACCACTCGGGACTGGTTTCGTGCAATGGGTACGAACGCTGGCGCATGCACTGGACCAGTGAACAATACAATCCCAAGGGCCACTTGATTCAGAGCGGCGGGATTCCATCAGACCTGACCAGAGAGGATGGATCGCAAGCATTTATTCTGCGCGACTTTGTTACCACCGGCGACGCCATCCGCATTAAATTGCCATATAAAGACGTAGGCGCCTCCAATCAGTACATCTGGCTGGAAAATCATCAGGTAGGATTGAACAACAAACTCGATTACCATCAATACGCCCTCGATTTCTTCGGAAACCCCAACAACCCTTGCCGTCACCCGGGCACTCCCGGTATTTACGTTTTCATCCAGGTGGGAAAAGACATTCTTAAAGGCTCAACAGCCGAAGTGTATCCCTGGAACGAAACCGACAATCTCAGGATCATAAGCGCCGAGGGCAACTGGGACTTCAGGCTGCTGCCCGGAGAATATTCCTGCGTGGCATATGGCGACAACCGCCGCACAGAACTTCGTTACCAGCCCAACCCACTCTCGGGTTACCAGGACCAGACCACCCACTTCTTCCCGCCCGACGGGCAGGATGTTTTGCGCCGTACCGATGGCGACGGAATTGCCATAAAATACTTCTCGGAAAACACAGACGACAAGGATGTTTCTTATTCCTTTTACGGCGACAGCCTCGATGCCTTTACAGGAAAAACTTTTATTAACATTGGCACCAACCCTTCACCGGTCAATGTAACCACCTACTATGTAAACCAGTTCCATGGCGGAAACACCCACCATGTGGTATCCGATCAGAATACCAATACTTCGCATATCTACCTCACTGGACTTAGAATCGACATGGAAGATCTCGGCAATGGCACTTTTACCGTTCAGATAAAATGGGATGATTATGAAGTGATGGGCAATGTGCGCTGGGCCGGAAATATTGTTTTAAAGGAGCAGTTGGTGGTAAAAGAGAACAAAACCATTGAACTGGTCCAGAGCCACACCCCCAATCAGATTTTCCGCGATCCGGCCTCGGGCCTGTTTGCCAAACCTACTGTACTGAAATGCGAGGGTGGCTCGCGCCTTGTTTTAAAGCAAAACGCTGGTCTTCGCCTGTCAAGCCTGTCAACGCTGGAGCTTGAGCCGGGTGGCGTGCTCGAAATAGGCCACCGGGCCGAACTATTGGTGGGGCCCGGCGACACCCTTAAGCTCGCCCCTTCGTCACGGCTGCTTATCCATGGCCGCGGCAGGCTCAGGGTGCACAAGGGTGGGGTAATCTGTATTTCTGAGGGAGCTGAGCTGGTATCGAACAGGGGGCGCCGCAGCCTTAAGCTTCAGAGGGGGCATATTATTCCTGCTGGCTTTGCTGATCCAAGAGAGATCATCAAATAACAGGGCCAAATGCTACCCTAGCTTCATTTTTTTGAAATACGCTGCCTTCTCCTTTTCATTAATACTATCCTGAACCATTTATCCATCCGAATGTTGTAATTTTGCACCATTATTTCCCTTTGTGGGAAAGCCAATCCACAAGCCATGCCTGCAGCTGAATCCTATAAGTTTCGTCCCCTTGCCAGTTGGTTAAATCCAGTGAGCGAGCCTTTTGTCATTTCGGGTCCGTGCAGTGCCGAGAGCCGCAGGCAGGTCATGGAGACGGCCCTGGGACTGGCCGCCACAGGCATGGTAAGCGTATTGCGAGCTGGGGTATGGAAGCCGCGTACGCGCCCGCGCACGTTCGAGGGCAAGGGAGAAGAAGCCTTGCAGTGGCTGGTGGAGGCCCGCGAAGCTACCGGGCTGCCGCTGGCAGTGGAGGTAGCCTCACCGGCGCATATCGAGCTTTGTCTGAAGTACGGTATCGACATGATTTGGATCGGGGCACGCACCAGCGTGAATCCCTTTTCGGTGCAGGAAATTGCTGACGCACTTTTTGGCACCGAGCTGCCCGTACTGATAAAAAATCCCATCAACCCCGACCTCAAACTTTGGGTCGGTGCCATCGAGCGCATCTATCACTCGGGCATCGACCGCATTATTGCCGTGCACCGGGGGTTCAATACTTTCGAGGACAGCGTTTTTCGCAATGTGCCCCTTTGGGAAATCCCCATTGAACTCAAGCGCATCTTCCCGGGCCTTCCCATGGTATGCGACCCAAGCCATATTTCGGGAAACCGACGGCTGCTGTTGCAGGTGGCACAAAATGCCATAGACCTGGATTTTGACGGCCTGATGATAGAATCGCACTGCAACCCCGACAAGGCCCTTACAGACGCCAGCCAGCAGATAACCCCTGAAGGGCTAATTGACCTGATAAGCCACCTGGTAGTGCGACGCTCAGGCTGCCTTAAAGCCGAGTCAACCCGGCAGCTGGAGGCCTACCGCCGACAAATCGACGAGATAGACCGCAACATCCTGTATTTCCTTTCAAAACGCATGGAAATTGTGGAAAAGATCGGTGTTTTGAAAAAAGAAAACGACATTACCATTTTGCAGATCAGGCGGTGGAACAATATCTTTCGCGACCGCATGAAACGGGGAAAGGAGTTGGGCCTCGATCCGGTCTTCCTGCGTACCATACTCGAAATGGTGCACCAGCAGTCAATTGCACTGCAAACCCGCATTATGAACCAAAATCCATAATTTTGCGCCCATGAGCCAAAAAGACAAAAAGGACCTAACCGATATTTCCAGCCTGGGCGAATTCGGGCTGATTGACCATCTTACCAAAAATATTAAGATAAGAAATGCAGCCACACTTAAAGGCGTTGGCGACGATGCCGCAGTGATTGATTCCGGCAATGAACTGGTGCTGGTTTCTAAGGATTTACTGGTTGAAGGCGTGCATTTCGACATGGTTTACACACCCTTGAAGCACTTGGGATATAAGGCGGTGGCCGTGAACCTTTCGGATATTTATGCCATGAACGGCACCCCTGCCCAGGTTATTGTTGGTCTGGCTGTTTCGAGCCGCTATTCGCTCGAAGCACTGGAAGAACTTTATGACGGCATGCTAATGGCCTGCGAAAAATATGGCGTGGATATGGTGGGTGGCGATACCACGGCCAACCCTTCGGGCATGACCCTTTCGATAACTGTAATTGGCCATGCCCCTAAGGAAAAGGTGGTATACCGCAGTGGCTCCTCAGTCAACGACCTGCTATGTGTGAGCGGCAGCCTGGGCGGCGCCTATTGCGGGCTGCTGGTGCTGAAGCGCGAAAAGGCCGCATTTAAGGGTAACCCCAACGCGCAGCCCGAACTCAACAGCTACGAGCATGTGCTGGAGCGCCAATTGAAGCCAGAGCCCCGAAGGGACATTGTGGAGATGCTCGCCAAAGCCGGTGTGGTGCCTACCTCCATGATCGATATTTCTGACGGACTGGCCTCGGAGGTATTGCACTTGTGCAGAAACTCAGATAGGGGCGCTGTTATTTACGAAGAGCATATACCCATCGATCAACGTACGGCCGCCGTGGCGCACGAATTCAACATTGACCCCACTACCTGTGCCTTGAGCGGGGGCGAAGATTACGAGCTGTTGTTTACCATTAAGCAGGATGATTTCGAAAAGGTAAAGGAAATGGAAGGCATAAGCATTATTGGCCATGTGGCCGATGCCTCGCAAGGCGCCCACCTGGTAAGCACCTCCGGGCAGTGGATTGCCCTGACCGCACAAGGCTGGGATGGCCTGAAGGCAAAGCCCTAAGAGGTAGTTGGTATCGGCAATAAAGGGCCCAGGGCGCAGGGTTTAGTGTTAAGAGATTATTGGTTCGGGATAATTGAAATAGAGGTAGCATTAGGAGCCTGCCTGCCGGCATGCAGGGTAGGGGCAGGAAAAAGCGAGGAGGCAGGAATGGGCTGAGAGCGCAGTGCGCAGAGAAAAGCAGTTGGAGTTAGCAGACAGGGTGAAGGGAAAAGAAGTAGTTGATGTTATATTGCAAAAAAGATGGCGAAAAAGAAGTACTATGTGGTTTGGGCAGGGCACGAAACGGGGGTTTTCGGCACCTGGGAGGCTTGCCGCAAAGCGGTACATGGTTTCGAAGGCGCCCGATACAAATCTTTCGACAACCTTGAGCAGGCAAAAAAGGCGCAGAATGAGAACCCATTTAAGCATATTGGAAAAAACGCCCCCGCCCCGCCTCCCGACCCAGAAAAGCTGAAGGCTGCCGGCCTGCCTGTCGAGAACAGCATTTCGGTAGATGCGGCTTGCAACATGACCAACGGGAAAATGGAATACCAGGGGGTTTACACGGCCAACAAGCAACTGCTGTTCAAGCAGGGCCCCTTCCCAAAGGCCTCGAACAATATAGGGGAGTTTCTGGCGCTGGTGCATGGACTGGCCTGGTGCAAAAAAAAACGGATTGATCTGCCAATTTACTCCGACTCGAAAACAGCCATTGCCTGGGTTCGCAACAAGCACGCCAAAACCAAAGTAGAGCAAAACAGCCAAAACGATGAACTTTTCGACCTGATTGACCGGGCCGAAAAATGGCTGAAGGAAAATACCTGGCCAAATAAAATTCTGAAGTGGGAAACGGAAATATGGGGCGAAATACCGGCCGACTTCGGACGAAAGTAAAATATCGGTTGCCCTGAAAACACGAAAGGACAGCCGCTTTGGCCGTCCTTTGCGTGGTACCACCCGGAATCGAACCAGGGACACACGGATTTTCAGTCCGTTGCTCTACCAACTGAGCTATGGTACCATTGTCATTTTTTGACGCTGCAAATTTAATCAAACATTTTTAAATTGCACGGCTTTTTTTCAAATTGACCGCCGCATTGTAATTTTTTCTACCTTTGTACCTCATTTTCAACGTACAATATTTTCCCCTGTTTTCAATAATAGTTTGCCATCCAAAGATTAACCCGCAATTTTTCCACCCTTTTTACCCCAAATATTTTTAAGCATTTAGTCCCTTATGGTTTTTTAACAGGAGCAACCGCATTTTTTTTTGACAAAAACCTAAAAATTAGGATATTTGCAATCTAAAATTTTTGTCCCTGAAGGACCAACAAACTCCACTGATATAATGTATCAAACCCTAATGAACGGGCGGTTCAGGTATTCACTAAGCATTTTAGCCCTACTGCTGCTTATCCTGCCTGCTGCTGCCCAAACGCGCATTACTTCCCCTTATTCGCGCTTCGGGGTGGGCGAACTGATGTTCAACCAGAATTTCCGCAATATGGGCATGGGTGGTATTGGTATTGGATACCGGTCCAACCTTTCGGTGAACCAGCTGAATCCAGCCTCCTATTCTGCCGCAGACTCCACCTCCTTTGTTTTTGAAGCCACGGCATTTTCACATTTTTATCAGCAGCAAACAACGGCAGAAAGCCAGATAGGCAACTACACCTCTCTGGGTAATCTCGCCTTTGGCTTTCCGGTTAAGCGCTGGTGGGGCGTTGGCTTAGGCCTCAAGCCTTTCAGCAACGTTGGATATAAGGTGCTCAACTCGGTGGTCGACGAGCAGATTGGCACCGTTAATTATTTATACGAAGGCGCTGGTGGCATAAATCAGGTTTTTATTGGCAACTCGTTCAGGCTCTTCAAAGGCTTTTCAGTTGGCATGAATGCCTCTTACCTGTTTGGCAGCATAGACCGCCACGCGAGCGTGTCTTCCGATTCCACTGGTTTCTTCCTTGCCAACCAGATAAAATCCAACCAGGTAAGCGACTGGCACTTTGGGCTTGGCGCCCAGTATGAGCTGAAACTTGCTGAAAACCGCAACCTGACGGTTGGCGTTATTTACGGCCCAGCCACTTCCATTAACATCAAGCAAACCGAAACCATTCAGCGCTTGCTGCCGGGTTTCACCAATTTCGACACCATTAGTTATTACGAAGGCGAAAAAGGCAGCCTTAATCTTCCAGCATACTGGGGAGCGGGTGTTTTCGGGCGCTTCAACAGCCAATGGGCTGGCGGTTTCGACTTCCAGATGCAAAACTGGGAAGAATACAAGATTTTCGACACCCCCGGCAACCTTAACAATACCTACCAGTTTGCTCTTGGCTTGCAGCACAACCCCAGCGTGCAAACCTTCTCAAACCTAATCAGCCGCCTTGAGTACCGCGCTGGCTTCCGCTATGGGCAAACCTACCTCAACCTCAACGATCAGGCTATAAATGAGTTTGGCATAAGTTTTGGTATTGGAATACCCATAAGGAGAACCAACAACGGCCTGAATCTCGGTTTTGAATTTGGCCAGCGTGGCAACACCGAAAACGACCTGATTAAAGAGAACCTCTACCGGATTAATATCGGCGTAAACATTTATGAACGTTGGTTTGTCCGAAGGAGATTTTTCTAAAAACCAACAAAAACCACAATACAATGAGAGCGAATCAATATCTTATCTTTACCGCGGCCCTGATCCTGTTTGGAGTGAGCAGCTGTTTTGCTGGCACCAAAACCAGCACTGCCGAAACTGCCAGTGTTTCGATGGAAGCCGCTTTTGAAATGGATGCAATGGAAGATGCAGCCTTTTCAGAATCTTTCCTGGCCGACCTTCAGGACCAGCCTCGTTATGGCAGTGACAGCGTTCGCTGTGTAATGAACTGGTCGTTGTATGCCGAATATTACAAGCAGCGCAATTTCCCAATGGCTATTGAACCCTGGCGCTGGATGTTTTTTAACTGCCCCATTGCCACACAAAACCTTTATATTCATGGTGTTCAGCTTGTTAAGTTTTTGCATCAGAACGAAACCGACCCCATTAAAAGGGAAACCTATGTGGATACCCTGATGATGGTTTATGACCAGCGCATTCAGTATTTTGGACGTGAGGGCTACGTGCTGGGCCGTAAAGTGGCCGACCTTTACTCCTACCGACCCAATGCTGTGCAGGAGCACTACGACATTTCGGAGCGTTCAATCCAACTTGAAGGCAATGCCTCACAGGCCGATGTGCTACTGATCAACTTCCAGGCAACGGTGCGTCTGGTGGAAGCAGGCGTCATGGAACCAGGCAGTATTGTTGAAAGCTACGACAGGTCTATGGATTACATTGAATTCAGCCTGTTGAACAACCCCCAGGATTCCATTTACTTCGATCCAGCAAAAGCAAATATCGAATCGTTGTTTGAGCCTTATGCAAGTTGCGAGAATCTGGTGCGTATTTACAGGCCCCGTTTTGATGCTACACCTGAAGACCCGGAACTGCTCGACAAAATTTCCTTTATGCTGAACCGTTCGGGCTGTACCGACGAAGAGCTGTTCTTCCTTGCCACCCGCAACTACCATCGCTTGCGCCCCACTGCCCAGTCGGCATTTCTGATGGGCCGCATGGAGAGCAACCAGCGCAACTTTGCCCAGGCACTCGAATATTATGAGCAAGCCGCTGAGCTTAGTGAAAATGGCAACGGTCCCGATAAATTCACCACTTATATGCTTATGGCCGACCTGGTGTACCGCAACCTTAATCGCATGTCGCAGGCCCGCACCTACGCCCTGAGGGCAAGCGAAATAAGGCCCAACGACGGCAGGCCACTGCTGCTCATTGGCGAAATGTATGCCGCCAGCGCACGCAGCTGTGGCACGGATGAAATCTCGACCGGGGCCGTATACTGGGCCGCAGTAGACAAGTTTATTCGCGCACGAAACGTAGATACTGACCAGCAGGTAGTTGACCGTGCCAATCAGCTCATTGCAACCTTCTCGCAATACTTCCCCAATGGCGAAACCCTGTTTTTCCATGGCCTCGACGGCGGAAAATCAGTAAGGGTAGAATGCTGGATAAACGAATCAACCATTGCAAGGCCAAGACCTTAACACATAGAAATGGAAAACAATAGCGTTTCCCGTTTTAAAATCTTTAAAAACATTGCCATTCTTCTTGGAGTGGCAATGTTTTTTTCGTGCAAAGGCGATCTGGAAACCATACAGGCACTGACCAAAGTTGACGAATCGCCCATTGAAACCGGCTATGGGGTTGAAATGATTTACAGCACCCATGCCAACATCCAAATGATTATGAAAGCCCCGCGCATGGACCGCTATGCCGGCAACAAGAATTACGTTGAAATGCCCGAGGGCATTTCGGTGGTTTTTTATGACTCACTGATGAATGTCACCTCCACCCTTACGGCCAACTACGCCATCAACTACCTGAACGACGACCTTTTTGAAGCCCGCAACGATGTGGTGGTTATAAACGAGGCCAACGAAAAACTGAATACCGAACAGCTGATCTGGGACCAGAAAAAGGGAACCATCTCTTCAGAAAAGTTTGTGAAGATCACTACCGACGACGAAGTGCTTTTTGGCGATGGTATGGAATCAGATGAAAGGTTTACCAACTGGGAGATAAAATATCCTCGGGGTACTTTCAGCGTGGAAACAGGTCAGCAAGGAACCGAAGAAAGGCCGGCCGGAATTCAAGAGCCGGTACCCGTTCGGTAATATGCAGTTTTTTGGTACTTTTGTCTAACAATCAAGTTTCTGGAATTGAATAGCTATTCGATCATTGTTGTCAGCCTGCTTCTCTCGGCCTTTTTCTCGGGCATGGAGATTGCCTTTGTTTCAGCCAACAAGCTGAAGGTAGAGGTAGACAAGAAAAGCGGCGGTTTTTCAGCCAGGCTTCTTTCACGCTTCATTCACAGCGAGTCGAGGTTTATCTCGGCCATGCTGGTAGGCAATAATATTGCACTGGTGGTATATGGTATCTCCATTGCCACCCTGCTCGACCCCGTATTTGCCCGCCTGCTGCCCGCACCCGTAAACAGCGAACTTAGCATACTGCTGCTGCAAACCATTGTTTCTTCCCTGATCATTTTAATTTTCGCTGAATTCATTCCCAAAACACTTTTCAGAATCAACCCAAATAGTTTCCTCTCGGTTTTTGCACTCCCCGTATACATTATTTATTACCTGCTTTACCCACTGGTGCTTATCACCATTGGATTTTCGGAATTTATTCTGCGCTTTTTTTTCAAAATGGACCTCGGCAACCGTAAGAAGGTATTCAATATTGTGGATATGGACAACTTCCTCAGGGAGTTCAGTCATGATCAGGAGAGCGAGTCTGATGGCAGCCGCGAAATTCAAATCTTTAAAAACGCCATCGAATTTCCCGACATCAAGGTGCGCGAGTGCATGATACCCCGCACTGAGGTAGTGGCCGTTGCCCAAGAAGAGAAGCCAGATGAGATCCGCTCCATATTCTCGCAAACTGGCCTTTCAAAAATTCTGATCTACCGCGAATCGATCGACAACATTATTGGTTACGTGCATGCCTTCGACTTCTTCAAAAAGCCCAAGGACATCAAGCCCATCATAAGACCCATCATGCTGGTACCCGAAACCATGCACATCAACAAGCTGCTTAAAAACTTTATTCAGCAACAAAAAAGCATTGCCGTGGTGGTGGACGAGTTTGGGGGCACCTCCGGTATTATTACCGTAGAAGACATTATTGAAGAGATTTTTGGAGAAATTGACGACGAGTACGACGTAGCCGACCTGATGGAAAAACAGGTGAAAGAGAATGAGTTTATTTTTTCTGCCCGCCTCGAAATTGACTACCTGAACGAACGTTATGGCCTTGAACTTCCTGACTCGGAAGAGTATGAAACCCTTGGCGGGCTGATTTTGAAGCATTTGGAAACCATTCCTGAAAAAGGACAGGAGTTACAAACAGAAGAATTTTCGTTTCGTATCATTCAGGTTAGTGAGAAACGAATTGAGCTGGTTTATGTTAAAAAAATGGTTTCTAACCACTAAATCAAAAAATTATAAGTTGTTAATTCAATTTCTGTTATACCTTTGCAATCTAATTTTTAAAAAGGATTTTTAGCTATGGCTGTAATAACTAAGATCAGAAGTTACTCCGGTTTACTGATCGCTGTAATTGGTGTAGCCCTCGCGGCATTTGTCCTGGGCGATTTTATGGGTTACGGACCCACGGGTAGGGGAAGTTTCGACATTGGAAAAATTGACAAGACAAAAATTTCTTACCAGGAATTTGAGCAGCGTGTAAACGATCAGATCGAAGGATGGAAAATGGAAACGGGCAACCAGAACCCTGGAGCCCGCGAAGCCTTCCAGATCCGCCAGCAGGTATGGAATACCATGGTGCGTGAAGTTTTGCTCAACAATGAAATGGAAAAGCTCGGCATTGAAATTTCGAGCGAAGAATTATTCCATCTGATACACGGACCCAACCCTCACCAGGTCATCTTGAGGAATTTTTCGAACCCCATGGACGGGAGTTACGACCCCCAGCAAGTTATAAGCTTTCTGCAAAACTTCGACTTGCTTGACCCCAACACTCAAAATCAGTGGTTGCTTATTGAACAGTTTATCAAACGCGAGCGCCAGGAGAACAAATACCACAACCTTATTCGCCAGGGCTATTTCATGCCATCACAGCTGGTGAGCCTCGATTATCAGGACCGCAATGCCACCGCCGACCTTCGCTATGTGGTGAAGCGCTACGAGGCCATTGCCGACAGCCTGGTGCAGGTAAGCGACCGCGACATGCGCCGTGTGTACGAGGAGAATCGTCATTTGTATGAGCAGGAAGCTTCGCGCAGCCTGCAGTATGTGGCTTTCCCCGTATTCCCCAGCGAAGAAGACCGCGAAGCCCTTCGCCGTGAACTGCTCGAGCTGGAAGACGAATTTGCTGCTACCGAAAACGTGCAGGCCTTTATCAACTCCACCTCCGATGAGCGCTTTAACCCCTTTTACTTTAGCCAGGGGCAGCTGTCGCCTGAGCTCGACTCGGTGATGTTCAACGCCCCCTTGGGCACCGTTTATGGTCCAATTGTGGAAGAGAATGCCTTTGTAATGGCCAGGCTCAGCGACATCCAGTTTCGTCCCGACAGCATGCGCGCCAGCCACATCCTTATTTCTTTTGTTGGCTCAGCAGCGGCATCGCCCAACACTACCCGCAGCATTGATGAGGCGCGTACCCTGGCAGACAGCATACTGAATGTGGCCCGCAGAAACCCGGCCCGCTTAGGCGACATGGCCGTTGAGCTCTCAGAAGACCCTTCGGCACAGATGAACCGCGGCGATCTCGAATGGTTCAGGGATTTTGAAATGGTGCCTGAGTTTTCAGATGCTGTGGTAAATGCCAACGTAAACACTTTTACCACTGCTGAAACACAGTTTGGGATTCATGTGATACATGTTACAGGCAAGTCGGCTCCTACCAAGAAAGTGCAGGTAGCCAGACTTACCCGCGATATCGAGCCCAGCAACCGTACCTTCCAGCAGGTGTTCGGGCAGGCCAGCGAATTTGCTGCACTACTGCGTAAAAACAAAGATTTTGAAGCGGCTGCTGAAGAACAAGGTCTTAGTGTAAGAGTCATTGATATGGTTCGCGAAATGGACATGAGCCTGCCGGGTATCGACAACCCCAGGGAGATCGTTCGCTGGGCCTTTGACGAAAACACCAAAGAGGATGCTTTCTCACGCATTTTCGATATTGACAACCGCTTCATTATTGCCACTGTAAACCAGAAACGCGAAGAAGGCATTCCCAGCCTCGACGAGATCAGGGAAGAGATTCGCACCCTGGCCATTCGCGAGAAGAAGTATGAGATGATTGCCGCTGAAATGAAAGAGGCCATGAGCGCCGGAAACATCGACGCCATTGCTGAGCGTTTGCAACTCACCCCCGAGCAGGCCCTTGAAATTCGTTTCAACATGCTGAACCTTCCTGGCGTTGGACCCGAGCCTAAAGTGGTTGGAGCAGCCTTTGGCCTGCAGCCAAATACCGTTTCGCAGCCCATTAAGGGCAACGCAGGTGTGCTGCTGGTTGAGGTAATGACCCGCGAAGAAGCCATGGAGCCCGACGATATGACCAGTGCAAGGCGTCAGATCACCACCACTTTTTCGAACCGTGTGGTAAATGATGTATTTAACGCCATTCGCGAAAATGCTCGAATAGAAGACAACCGCAGCCTTTTCTTTTAATCAAAGCCGCGGTAAAAATTAAAAAAGGCTGTTTCCAAAAGAAACAGCCTTTTTTTATTCCCGAAAGGGAGTATTCTTAAAACTCCCTGAGGGTCTCGTGTACGCCTTTGTGTATTTCGTACCAGAAATCGAGGGCGGCCTGCTCGCGGTCGCTATCAAAACGGGCCAACCAATGGTTTAGCTCTTCGTTGTCCTTTTCCGTTTCCTGTTTCTTTTTGAGGAAGGTGTGAACAAAGTCTATGTTTCGTGAAGGCTCCCAGAAAATCGAGGCGTTGCGGCTGTTGATGCGGCTGGCAGTCAGTTCAACGGCTCGCAGGAACTTTTCTTTTCTCCCGAACAGCTGGCCAATGATATCGGGCATAAGGTCTTCTGCCCAGGCACGGTGAAAGCGGCAAATACCCAGGTTGTCGATCATCAGCTCCTTGATCATTCGCTTGGCATTTTGACGGCCAAGATCGCGTGGACCCAGAAACTGCCTGCCATAATCGTTGTAATATTTCCCCATGATACCCATGGGAGAAAGCACACCCGGGGTCCAGTACTGGTTGGGCACCATCCATCCGTGGCGGGCAAAGGCGTTGTACATAAACAGGTCGAGCACCTCCTTGCCCTTTTCGCGGGCCAAACCCCGGGCAAACTTGCGGGCACCTTCCATCAGGTTAATCTTACCATCCTCCTTAACCATTTCATCCATTAGGGCAATGCCCAGGCGGGCATTGTGCATCGAATCATTAACCACATCAAAGCCTTCGGGAGAAAAAACCGGTTTGTGATCGACCCCCAGCTCTTCGGGTGTAATGTGACCTTCGTGCAGGCACTCCATGAGCCAGGCCAGGACGCCTCCCACCGAAATGGCGTCAAAACCCATGCTGTCGGCTTTCTGGTTTATTAGCTCGGCAGCACGCTGGTCGAAAATGCCACAAAGCGGACCCATGGTCTGGTAGGGCTCATAGTCTTTTTTGAATTCGTTGTTCATCTTCTTGCAGACCGCTGCGCAGGGCTCTCCACAGGTGCGCTGCTGTTTTGTTTCAATGGTTTCCTGGTTAAACTGTTTCAGGTAATGATCGAGTATAAATTCCTTGTGTAGTTTCAGCCGCTCTTCGGGGGTCCAATGTATGGTGCGGTAGTTGAAAGCCATGACATAGTCGCCCATGGTAGCATAGTTCACGCCAAAGGTGCCGCCGGTGTTGAAGGCTGGGTCGAAACGGTATTTGGTAGTGGTTTCCAGGTCTTTGGCCGAGAGTTTCTTCTGGTAGCGGTCTTGAAACCAGGAATCGGCCACGTTGCGATCGCGAAAATCTTCATCGATAAAAGTGCCACCATAAATTATGGCAGCAATGCCATGCTGCTGCAGCATCTTGCTTCCAAAACCTCCCCTGCCAGCCCAGGTATCCACATAAGTGACCTTTCCTTTGCGAATGGGTGCCGAGCCAATGGCGCCAAAGTCGGAATTAAGCGAGGCTGGCCCGGTGGCCAGAATCCGGGGATCGTTTTCGTATCGCGAGCCAAACAGCTCCAGGGTTTCTTCCATCAGGTTGTAAACCCCTTTGCGACCCTCTTCCCAGATCTTGTTTAGGCGAATGGGATGTATTTCCACCTCGATCTCTTCGCCATGATCGCGGTTTAGGTATAGCACGCTGGGAGTGTTTGCTTTTCCCGTAAGGGAAAGCAAATTGATGCCGAGGTTGTCGAAAACCAGACCGGCTCCACCCATGCTCGAAATGTAAAAGCCATGCCAACAGGGACTAAACCCGTTAAAAATTAACCTGTTTGAGCCGGGGAAAATGGAACCCGCCAGCAAGCCGGTACCGATATTCAGGCTATTATGTTTTTTGGCCAGGTGTATACCCAGGTCGACCGGTCCCCAGAAATTGCCCAGTTCGTAGCGAAGGATTTTGTAGAAACCCGTTGAGGCATCAACCATTAGCGTTTTGAGGTGAGATTGCGTCATTTGCATAATCAGTCTTTTTATTGCAAAGATAAACATCATAACCAATTCGACGGGACAAGGTCCTTTGCCCTTGAAAGATAAAATTATGCTCAAAACCTTTCGGATAAGAATATTTCTTTTTATATTAGCCCTTGGCTAAGGCCAACCTACCGGACAGGCTCAAAGGCTGTAAAAATTCAGGCGGCTCAAGGTTATCCAGTCCGGTTTTTTCTACTTACCAAACAGAGGAGGGATATATGTTTTCTGCTTTTAAACCCCCTTAATTCCTACACCGAAGGGAATCCCTTTCCCTTTCAATATCTTTTGAATTTTTCCCGATTACTTTTTTTACTAACTAAAAACAAACACTATGAAGAGAAAAGTACACTTGGCCATCCCCTGGTTGATGGCTTTAATGCTGCTGTTAATTTCTATCAACAGCCAAGCTGCGCAGATTCATTACTTTAATTTTAATGAAAACTTGCCAGCATCAAATTCGAATTGGAATCAACCAATTGCTGCTACAATTGGAAGCGGTTCTTTAACTTACACTTTTACCCAAGCTTACAGCTTTGGCGGTACAACGGTTAATGGAAACCCCGGAGAGGTTAATGGGGGCAGTTTTGTTCCACGGGGAGGGGTTGAAACTGTCAATAATGGAGAGCATTTTATACTCTCTACACCAACAGTTGGTTATACGGACATTAACCTAACCTATGCAAGTCAAAGAACTGCTACTGGTTTTTCTACCCAAACCGTTCATTACACTGTAAATGGGACCGACTGGATTCAAATTGCGGAAATTTCAGAAATTCCTTCTTCTTTTGGGCTGGTCACTGTCAGTTTTACTTCGATTACTGAGG
>Ga0209498_1000098_pt1 | contig 48565 bp, 41 predicted proteins | sample WalLakDeSediment_FD_184131 | JGI IMG/M metagenome (GOLD analysis project Ga0209498, IMG submission 184131) | Lake sediment microbial communities from Walker lake, Nevada to study Microbial Dark Matter (Phase II) - Walker Lake 11/02/13 Deep... | ecosystem: Environmental > Aquatic > Freshwater >... | reverse complement strand
GGACATTCCGCCCATGCCGGACATTCCGCCCATGCCGGACATGCCGCCCATGCCGGACATGCCGCCCATGCCGGACATGCCGCCCATGCCGGACATGCCGCCCATGCCGCCCATGCCGCCCATGCCGCCCATGCCAGTCGCGTCAGCGGGAACCCATAGCCACTGCCCGCCCATGCCGCTCATGCCGGACATTCCGCCCATGCCGGACATGCCATCCATGCCCGCCATACCACCCATGCCGGACATTCCGCCCATGCCGGACATTCCGCCCATGCCGGACATTCCATCCATGCCAGCCATACCGCCCATACCGGACATGCCTTCCATGCCGCCCATCTCGGCGTTCACCGCGCCCAGCGCCATCGAAGCCAGCAGGGCGCAGGTGGCAATATTCACCTGCTTGACAATCTTGCGTACGCGCATTCGCTCAACCATTCTCGATTCCTCATTTGTTGGTTTCTTTTTGCTTTCGGCGAACCGAACCCGGCCTGGCCTATCAGGGAGGTTTGCCTCAGCCTTTCATGCTCAACCCGCGCATCCTGACTGGATGTCAGCGGGCTTCGTCACCAGGGCTGGTTCCGCTCGCGACAGGAGGGAAAGCAAAACCGGGGCCAATCGACGATAACAATCCTAATATTTTGTTTTTATAGGAGTTTTTGTCGTTCGCATGGATGCCGGCGAGAAACCCGTGGAGATCTGCTGCCGAATTGTCAGGCTCGACAGCCTGAACGCCATCACCAGGCTGTCGATTTGGCAGGCGGACCCTTGCAGACGGTTAACGCGGGATCGCCATCAGACAACCATCGTCGATGCGAATGACCAGCTGCGTGTGCAGGAAGAAGGGCTCCTCGTGTTCCACCACACTGACGAGAAAGAGGCGGTTGACCTGACGTATGCGCCCGATCGAAAGGGAACTGGCACCCCTCTCACGCAACCAGAACTCGGCAAGCCGGCTGGCCTTGTCCGCGGTATCGACAGGCAGGGGGACTTCTTCCGCACCGGAAACCCGAACCATGCCAATCTGACACGATCCGGCGTCTCCCGGCTCGGGCGAAACACCTGGCGGCAGAAGCACCAGACTTCCGTCCGTTTCGCGCCGATGCACCCATCCGCGCTCTGCGGCAGCGGCTTGCAGCACATCGAGATCGGTTGCATCAATCATCTCCGGGGCAATCCCGATCTCTCGAGTCGCAGAGGGCGTCGAGGGCTCGTCCACGGCCTCCGAGGGGCCTGGCTCGGGATCCAGCGCTGGCGCCATCGGGGACATGCTCTCCCCGCCCGCGCGGTCGACCGGAAACACCAATAGGTCCCCTTCCGGGCTGCGTTGCACCCGCCAGCCCCGCGCCGCAAACGCACGCTGCAGGCCGTCCAGGTCTTCAGCCTCGATCCAATCCCCTGGTGGTTCGGTCCTGTCCTGAGTCTTCGCGGCTAGGGGTTCGTCGTTTTCAACCGCCGGCTCCGAAGAAGGCAGGTAGAGGAGTATCCCGCCTTCCGAATCGCGTTCCACGCGCCAGCCGTGTCTCTTCAGCGCTGCTTCGAGCGCATGCGACTGCCCCGCCTCGACGACCGTTCCATGTGGGGTCTGATCCCCGAACGCCATCAAGGGCAGACCCAGCAGCACCACAAGACTGCAGGCGCCGGCTCTGCTCAGCGCGAATCGATTTCCCATCTCTTTTCCCCTCTCGTCGGCCCGTTATCCGGATTCACAGGAGGTGAAAGCACGTGCCGTGCCAGCAGTTGGGAGGGGACCCAATGGCGGCAAGGCTCCGGCTATCCGGCAACCTCCGCCAGACCATACCGCTTGATCAGCCGATAGACGTTGCGTTCACTGATGCCGAGCACCTGGGCGACCTGGCTGCGGTGCCCGGCGAACTTGCGAAGCTGTTGTTCGAGGTACCGGGCCTCGATCTCTTCCAGGGATGGGTCGTGGTCGAACTCGAGGCGCATGGATGGATCCGAGCCACGCCGATGGAGAAACCCCAGGTGCTCGACACCGATTCTCGGCTTGCCCCGTGAAAGGATCACCGCGCGTTCCACCGCGTTCTTCAGTTCCCGAATGTTCCCGGGCCACTCGCGTGCGGTCAGTGCACGCATTGCCTCCTGTGTGACCTTCTTGTTGATGCGACTCGAGAAATCATGCTTGTCCAGGAAGTGCTGGACCAGGTGAGGGACATCCTCGCGGCGGTCTCGCAATGGCGGGGTGGTGATCACGAACGGACTGAGGCGAAAATACAGGTCGAGCCGAAATTCGCCGGCCTCGGACATCGCTTCGAGGTCACGATTGGTCGCCGCCACGATCCGGGCGTCCGCCTTCAGATCCTTTACTCCACCCAGCCGGCGAAAGGTTCCGGTCTCCAGTACCCGGAGCAGCTTCGCCTGCATCGGCAGCGGGATCTCTCCGATCTCGTCCAGGAACAGCGTTCCCCCTTCGGCAGCCTCGATCAGTCCCTTTTTCTGCTTGTCCGCACCCGTGAAGGCACCACGCTCGTGGCCGAAGAGCTCGGACTCGAAGAGCGTCTCCTGCAGCGTGCAGCAGTCCACCGCGACGAAGTTGCGCGCGGCGCGGTTGCTCGCGTCGTGGAGCGCGCGTGCCACCAGTTCCTTTCCGGTCCCACTCTCCCCGTGAATCAGCACCGTCATGTCGCTGGTCGCCACGGCTTCGACCATGTTCTGCACTTCCTGCAAGGCCGTACTCTCGCCGATCATGTAGGAGAAAGCCCCCTCGGTCGCTTTCAGGCGTCGCTTGCAGTACTGGTGGTCCATGCGCAGCGTGGCTGTATCCAGTACCTTGCGAATCACCAGGGTGAGCTCTTCCGGACTCACCGGTTTGGTCAGATATTCCGTGGCACCCGCCTTCATGGCGTCCACTGCACTCCGGATCGAACCGTAGGCGGTCAATACAATCACCGGGCATAGTTCCACCAGTTTCGGCAGCCGGTGCGCGAGTTCACCGTCCGGCAAGCGCATGTCGGAAACGATCAGTGCCGGCTCGTGTCCCTGAAGATACTCGTCGACCGCACTCCAGTTCTGACAGCTACTCACGTCCAGTTGCATATCCCTGACATGTTGCGACAGGAACCGGTTGAGTACCGGATCATCCTCGATGATCAGCACATCCTTCATCACGTGTCCTCGGTCAGGGTTGACGCATATGGCTCCGCAAAGGTGACAGTGAACCGGGCTCCCTGCCCCAGTTCGGTCTCGACGCCGATCTCGCCACCGTATTGCTCGACCAGACTCCTGCAGATCGACAATCCAAGCCCGGTGCCCCTGTGGCCATCCGCACGCCTCGAAAAGAAGGGTTCGAAGAGGTGCTTCAACGACTCTTTCCGTATTCCCGGCCCGTTGTCCTCGAACCGGGCCGAGATCCGACCTCCATGCCGTTCGAGGCTTACGCGGAGAACACCCCCGCCGCCACTCAAGGCATGGATCGCGTTCTGCGCAAGGTTCAGTGTGATCATGCGAAGCGCACTGTCAGAGGCCATCACCCATACCGGTTCTTCCGGCAGATCCGCGATCAGTTTCACCTGCCCCACTTCCGCCTCCAGGCGCAGCAGGGCGAGGGTCTCACGCATGGCGCTTGCAAGGTCCGCCGGTTCCGGTCGATCGGCTGGCAGGTTACTGAGCTTCAGCAGCCCCTGGGTGACCTTGATGCACTTCTCGATTTCGTGCTCGACGATGTCCAGATCACCGAGTTCCGTCGGACCCACCTCGCCACGTTCGATCGGTCCACGCAGTCCGTGGATCACCATCCGCAGCGATGACAGGGGATTGAAGACCTCGTGGGCGATACCGGCCGCCAGCTTGCCGACTTCCGAGAGCCGCTGTTCCTGCGAGTACCGCAAGTGGCTTTGCAGATCACGCAACGATTCCACGACCAGCCGCTGCTCCTGCCCGTCGATGGTGACCTTCATCGGGGCCGCAAAGACTTCCACATCGACCCGCGTTCCATCCCTGCGGACATGGGATTCCAGTATCTTGACGGGCTTGTCGGAGCGTTGCAGTTCGAAGACCGGACAGACCTGGAGGGTAGGGGGACAGGGCTCGCTCCGGGCGTGGCTCGAGGCGAAGCACGGACTTCCGGCCGCCTCTGCGCGCGTGGTCCCCAGCTGTTCCAGATAGGCCCGGTTGACGAGAATCTGCCGGAAATCGGAATCGATCACGCGCAGACCGTCGGGGATCGCATCCACGATGGCCTGGAGGAAACCTCGCTGTTCCTCCAACTGCTCCAGCCGCCGGTTCAGCTGCCCGGCCATCCCGTTGAACGTGTCACCCAGATGGGCGAGTTCGTCCCCGCTTCGCAGCTGGACTCTCGCGCTCAGATCACCCTGGCGAAGCCGCGCACTGACGGCCGTGAGCGCGTTCACGGGGCGCAGTACGAAACGCTGCATGAACCACCACCCGCCCAGCAGGTTCAGCAGCACGATCAGCGCACCGGCGCTCATCAGCATCAGCGTGGTGTTGCGCACCTTGCGCCGCAGCGGTTCGGCCTCGTAGTCGACCATCAAAAGACCGTTAACCGGGCGCGACTCGATGCTTCCGTGGCAGGGCGTGCAGGCCGCGCGATTGAGTACCGGAATCGCGCTCCGGAGGACCTCGAGTCCGTCAGCGGAAGTCATAAGCCGGGTGGTCGGAACTTCCGGTATCACGAACGGCTCGGGCCACGGTGCGCCGATCCGTGCGCGGTCACTCGCGAACCGGACCTCGCCGTCCGGCCGCGTCACGTTCACCGCGACGACCCCCGGCTGCCGGCCCAGGTCCTCGACGATCTGCTGCAGACCGGTCACGTCGGCCTTCAGCATTGCGTTTTCGAGCGAGGCAAGCAGCAGGCGGTTGACGTTTTCGGCCACACCCGCCCGTTCGTGGGCGAGTTCGCTCCGGTACATGCCCATGAACAACACGAGGAAGACCAGCGAACTGGCCAGCAGGCCGATCACCGTCCCCCAGGCGAAGCGACGCAGCAGCCCCCCGCGCATCACCGGGTTCCAACCTGCCAGTGGGACCAGAATCGGATCACCTTCACCAGAATCCCTCAATTGCCAAGTTGATCAGCAATTACACAGCGCCGGAGCACCCCACCCTGTTCTGCGAGGTGAGCCATACCGGCGATCAACCGGCTCTCATCCGAAGTCTAGAGGGTCTTCCCATTCGCGTGTATGTCATTTTGGCAGGAGGCATCCAGCCGGACGGACCGGGTGCCGCGCCACAATCGGCTCACACTGCCAAATCGTCATGAGCCAGCCAGTTTGTAAAAACGCCGCCGAAAGGACATCGCATCTCTCGATTTGAAGACGTGAAATCAACGGCATGACCCGACACGCGCACTTGCCGGCGACTCAGGTGCCCGGGGAGATGCGTGCCCGCCGCTTCCCCCGTATGCCATTCGTTCAGGTTGCGGGCCACCAGGGGATCGGGACGAGCCAGCGAACACACGCAAAAGCGATGGCACTGCAAGACCGGAAAGCGCCTGTTGCCTGCGGCATGGCCAGTAGCCGCCCCCATCGCCGGCGCTGGGCATGCATTCATAAGCCATTGATCTCCGTAGTTACGACCCGGTGGCCGCGTTGCGCGCGCAGTGAATGTGGTCCTGATTGCACGTCTCCCTCGACCCCCCCTCCCGCACTCGTGGCACGGCCTTTGCTCATTGGCCTTTGGAAAGAACCGCAACAACGACTTGACGAAGGAGTTGGGCTGATGCAACGAAGCAAACCGCGGGGACGAATCACCCTCTTGAGTTGTGGCGCCCTTTGGATGATCGCGGTCGCCGGCACCGCCCAGGCGAGCTACCCCATGGCCGGGCTAAACCCCGACCAGCGTCCTGAGGGTGCTCCGGTGATCACGCAGGATGCCCATGGGCCGGTCTGGTTTCAGCGGGCCCTGCACGGGGTTTCCGAACCCTATCCGATGAGCCTTATCTTTCTGCGGCATCAGGGCAACTGGTACACGCCATTCATACAACCCGGCATGCCCGGCTATTACGACATCCGCGGCTGGCACCCCGTCCGATGAGTCCTGCAAACGTGTCGCAGCTGATTGCGACGCCGTTCATGAACCGCCGGTGAACCCCGGGTCGCCGCGTCGATCCTCGCCTGGAGAACAACCATGCGTTCGCAACACGGAATTCACTTACCCCTGGCCGCAGCTCTGCTACTTGGTCTGACCGGGATCTTTCTGATGTCGACCAGCGCCGCGCAAGGGACATCGGAATCGTCATCACAACCCCCTGAGATGGCCCTTTGGCACCCTCCCGGGCCACATGTGATGAGCACTCCCGGTCGACTGGCTCCGTTTCCGTACGAGGCCGCGCGCTGGCATCCCATTCATTTCCAGCCGGCGATCAGCCAGGCAACCAACGCGCAGTGCCTGTCCTGCCATCTTGAGGTCGTCGAGAAGCGGGTACGCGAGGTCACTCCGGCCGGGGTCCGGGCGGAGGACACCCTCGCCTGGTACCAGACCCTGGAGGTCTACGAAGGCGAACAGGAGACCTTCCACCGCCGCCATCTGGTAACCCCGATGGCCACGGAACTGATGAGCCTGCAATGCACGACCTGCCACCAGGGCAACGACCCGCGTGAGGAGGCCAGCGGCTCCGCCGCCGATACCCAGGAAGGGCTGGTCCTGCGCAAGCAGACCGATCCGAACATCTGCCTGATGTGTCACGGAAAGTTCAACCACGAGGTCATGAATCTGCCCGGGCCCTGGCATGAGCATGCCGAGATGTTCGGGAACTCCTGTACCGGTTGCCATGCGGCGTTCCGAACCCACCGCCACCAGGTGAACTTCCTAAACTCCGAGGCCATCGAGGCGGCGGGAGAACGCTCCGCGGACGCGTGCTACGGCTGCCATGGCGGCCGGTCCTGGTACCGGATCTCCTACCCCTACCCGCGCAACGCCTGGCCGGGGATGTCGCAAGCGGTTCCCGAATGGGCGAGCGACCGTCCCACCGCATCCACAGCGCGCTTCAGAACCAACCCAGAAAACACCCCGTCCGCGGGTGCAGACGCCGGGAGCCAATGATCATGACCACCGATACCCTGCTCGAACGACTGTCCGAACGGCTCAGACTGAGCCGGCGCAGCTTCATGAAGGCGTCGGCCGCAGGTGCGGCGACGCTGAGCGCCAGCAACCTGGTCCGGATCGAGGAGGCCAAGGCCTTTGCCTACGAGCCCTACCCCCGCGATGACGATCTGCACACCGTGGTCACGAGTTGTGCACACAACTGCGGCTCGCGGCATGTGCTCGTCGCCCACAAGCGCGGCGACGTCATCGTCCGCCTCTCCACGGACAATGGGACCTACCAGGCGGACGGCTTCTACGGCAAGGACACCTTCGAAGAGCCCCAGTTGCGCGCCTGTCTGCGCGGACGTTCGTATCGCCAGCGCATCTATTCAGCCGAGCGCCTGCTCTACCCGATGATGCGGGTGGGGAAGCGTGGCGAAGGGCGCTTCCGACGTGTCTCCTGGGACCAGGCCCTGGACCATGTCGCCCGGAAAATGATCGAAATCAAGGACCAGTACGGCCCGACGGCGATCCTCGATCAGGGCTATGCGGGGGCGTCCTACGGGGTGCTGCATAAATCCGACCAGATCGAGGGACTCCTGAGCCGCTTCCTCGGCATGTTCGGCTGCCGCACGAGTTCCTGGTCCGTGCCCAGTTACCAGGGCACCACCACCAGTTCGCGCTGGACCTTCGGCACCATCAACGACGGCAACGAAGACAATGCGTTTGCCCACAGCAAGCTCATCATCATGTGGGGATGGAACCCCGCCTATACGTTCCACGGCGGCAACACCTTCTACTACATGCGCATGGCCAAGCAGAACGGCTGCAAGTTCGTGCTGGTCGATCCACAGTACACCGACTCCGCGCAGGCCTATGACGCCTGGTGGATCCCGATCAAGCCGAACACCGACGGCGCAATGATGGCCGGCATGGCCCACTACATCTTCACCAACAACCTACAGGATCAGGAGTTCATCAACCGCTTCTGCATGGGCATGGATGCGGGAACGATGCCGCAATGGGCCCCGAACTCGGTCAACGGACGGGAGAACTTCAAGGATTACATCCTCGGCACCTACGACGGCATTCCGAAAACCCCGGAATGGGCCGCCCCGATCTGCGGCGTGAAGGCGGAAGACATCCGCAAGCTGGCCGAAATGTACGCCACCACGAAACCTGCGGCCCTGAAGGCATCCTGGGCACCCGGCCGGGCACTGTACGGGGAGCAGTACAACCGGATGGCCGCGGCCCTTCAGGCGATGACCGGAAACATCGGCGTGCTGGGCGGCTGCGCGGAAGGAGTCGGCAAGGGCTGGAGCGCCGAGGCCGTCGCCCATCCCTACGACGAATGGGCCAACGTCTGGTACGCGTCGATCAAGTCCGATCGCTGGGCCCACATCGTGCTGAACTACCCGAACGTCCGGCGCGAGGAGGCGGGCCTGTGGCCGCGCGACGACCATCTCGATGGCGTGATCCCGAATATCAAGGCCATCTTCTGGCACGGATCCGACTGGTTCAACCAGCTCACCAACATCAACCGGGAAATCGAGGCGATCCAGAAGCTCGAACTGGTCGTGTGCATGGACTCCACGATCACTCCGTCCGGCCTGTATGCCGACGTCCTGCTGCCGGTGGCCACGCATTTCGAGCGTCATGACGTCGCCCTGCCCTGGTACAAGGGGCACTACTACATCCACCGGCCCAAGGTGATCGCCCCGCTGGGCGAGAGCAAATCCGACTTCCAGATCTTCACCGAGCTGGCCTACCGCATCGGCGACCTGAATCCTCAGGGCCACGGATCGTTCGGGCGCCTCTACAACCCGAAGGCGACGCGCGAGTATTTCCTGAACGACGATGCCGTCGACGAGACCTACCTGCGCGAGTGGTGGCAGAACCGGGTGATGCCCAACCAGGGGGTGACCATGCCCTGGGAGGAGTTCAAGCGCCACGGAATCTACAAGTTCAATCTCGGCAAACCGTACGTGGCCTTCGAGAAACAGATCCAACAGGGGCAGCCGTTTCCCACGGCCTCCGGAAGGATCGAGATCCTCAATACCGAGCTGGCCAATATCAGCGATTGGACGCGGACACGTTACGGCTACCACATTCCCTCGATCCCGAAATGGGTGGAACCCTGGGAGTACCTGCACAGCCCTGCAACGAAGACCTACCCCTTTCACCTGATCAGCCCGCATCCCCGCTGGCGTACGCATTCCATCTTCAACAACTCGGCCTGGCTGCGTGAGACCTACGAGCAGGAGGTCACGATCAACGCCTCCGATGCCCGACGCCTCGGTCTGCGAACCGGCGATAACGTGGAGATCTGGAACGACCGCGGCAAGGTGGTGGTACCCGTGTATGTCACCGAACGGCTGATGCCCAGCGTTTTGGTGCTCCACGAGGGTGCCTGGCTCGACCTCGACGAGAACGGGGTCGACCGTTCGGGCAACCCGGACATGCTGACCCCCGACGAACCCAGCCCGGCGGGCGCGTTCGCCTACAACACCGCGCTGGTCAACATCCGCAAGACGGACCTCGAACACCGTCCCGGCTGGGACCGTCTCGCGACGTCGCGCTCGCACGTTTTCCGGCGTGACCTGTAACCATCGCCTCGAGGACTGGAACCATGTCTGACACACTGAAACAGGACAAAGAGACCATCAAGCAGGCGATCAAGCGGCGCAGGCGGGAGGTATACACCCCGGTCGTCCCGGATATGCAGCTGGGTTTCATCCACCACAACGTGGACTGCATCGGCTGCCGCGCCTGCGAAATCGCCTGCAAGGACAAGAACGGTCTTTCGGCAGGACCGCGCTTCCGGCGCGTGCAGTACATCGAGGGTGGGAGCTACCCGGATGTGTTCGCCTACAAGGTCAACATCTCCTGCAACCACTGCGCGGAGCCGGCCTGTCTTCCGGCCTGCCCGACCGGCGCCATCTGGAAGCGCAGGGAGGACGGCATCGTCGATATCGACTCGACCCTCTGCATCGGCTGCCGCCGCTGCGAGGCCGTCTGCCCCTATGGTGCACCGCAGTTCATCCCGGAGCTCAACATCGTATCCAAGTGCAACCTGTGCGTGGACGAGATCGAATCGGGACGCAAGCCCTATTGCGTGTCGGCCTGCATGATGCGGGTGCTGGACGTCGGACCCATCGACCAGTTGCGGGCCAACACCTTCCCGACCAAGGCCCTGGGTCCGAACGAAACTCCGGTCCGGGCGGTGAAGAACTTCGCGGACCCGGAACTCACGAACCCCTCGATCGTGTTCGTGCCACACAGCAAGGGCAAGGTGGAATCGTGAGCGCGTTACCCCGGGACTCTCTCGCAAGCCGTCTGGCCCGCGCCGTCGCGGAAGACCTCCGGCTGCTGGCCTGCCTGCACGACCGCGAACTCGATGGCTCCACTCTGTCCGCACTCCGGTCGGGTGGGTTCCCGGACAACCTCGCGCTGATGCTCGAGGGTGAGCCAGCGCGGACCGCGACAGACCTGCTGCGCTCGGCGCTGAACCAGCTCGAGCCGGATGCCGGTCCGGAAACCATGGACGTTCTGGACGTCGACTATGCGGCGATCTACCTGAACCACACCCTGCGTGCTGCACCGAATGAGTCAGTCTGGCTCGACGAGGAAGAACTGGCGATGCAGGCCCCGATGTTCGAGGTGCGCGAATGGATGGCGCGCCATGGTCTGACGGTGGAAAACTGGCGCGTGCGCCCGGAGGATCACCTCGTCCATGAACTCGAATTCCTGGCCTGCATCCTGGAGTCGGAACCCACCGGGGAGGCCCTTGAGGAAGCCGCCGATTTTCTCGACCGCCATCTGCTGCGCTGGGTCCCCGATTTCTCCCGACGGGTGGCAGCCCGTTGTGAGACCCCCTTCTATGCGGGCCTCAACGCGCTGACCGGCTGCCATCTAGACGAAGTCCGTGACCTGCTGGCGGAGATGACCGGAGCGCCCCGTCCGACACGGGAGGAAATCGAGGCACGCATCGCCGCGGAACGGCCTGCAGGAGCCAACCCCGGGAAGGTCGAGATGCCGTTGCGCTACGTTCCCGGGGCATCCCCGTCATGGTAAGGACCGCGTTTCCGGACGCCTCAAGATGACGCACAACGCTCCTGTCCCGGAAGAGTCCCGCGGCTCGCCGGAACTGCGAGTGAATCCGGAGCGCTGTGTCCATTCCCTGTTCGAACAGGCCAGCTGCAGGGCCTGCGTGGATGCCTGCCCGACCTCGGCCTGGAGCATCGACGACGAGGGCCTGAACCTCGACACCGCGCAATGCGACGGCTGCGGGCTATGCACGGCTGCCTGCCCGCAGGAGGCGCTGTCGGTTCGCCTGAATCTACTGGCGGTAGAGTGGGAAGGTGAACGCATGGTCCTTGCGGCCTGCGATCACGCTGAGGTATCCCCGGGTGACGGCGTGATCCCCTGTGTGCACAGCCTGTCGCTGCGCGCCCTCGCCCGGCTGGCCGCGGAGGACATCGATGCCATCGCAACCGCCACCGGCGACTGTGCGAGATGTGATCGCGGTACTGGCGAACTCCTGGAGCGGCGGCTCCCGGAACTGAACCGGCTCTTCCGATCGCGGGACCTTGCCGAACTCGTGCATCACCAGTACCCACCAGCCGCATGGGGGGCTCTGCGCGCGCGCGCCAGCCAGACATCCGGCCACTCCCCGGAGCGGCGAAGGTTTCTGCGCGGCGGCCTCCGGCAAATCACGCGGCTGGCTCAGGGGCTCGGCGAACCTGAACCACAGGCCAGACCGCAACCGGTCACTGCCCGGCTCGGCCGAGCCGGAACCGGACTCGCCGAGTGGCGTCCCCGGTTCGATGAGGCGAGCTGCGATGGCTGCAACGCCTGCATCCGGCTTTGCCCGACGCAGTCCCTCGAACTCGACGACGCACAGCACCGCTACCAGGTGTTTCCCGATCGTTGCACGGGTTGCCGTGTGTGCGCCGACGTCTGCGAGGCGGACGCGATCACTCCGGTCCCCTGGGCCGACGCGACGCCCTACGCGGTACGCCTGAAACAGCGACGCTGCCGTGCCTGCGGAGCTGAATTCCGCCTTCCGCTCGCTCGCGAGGACGGCGAGGATCTGTGCCCAACCTGCCGCAAGGTGAACCACTACCGGCACCTGTTCCAGGTTCTGGGCTAACACTCGGCACCCACAACGGCACTGAGGGGAGATAGCGATGAACGAGAAACCGCTGGCTGGAGGCACCATCACCGCCGTGCTGCGCCGCCTGCAAACTCAGGTGCTGCCCAGAATCCTCGAAATGAAGGAACGGCTGGATCACGGTGAGAAGGTGAGCCCGGCGGACATCCGCTATCTGCAGATGGGGCTCTCCGACGCGACCTACGCCAAGATGCTGTTCGACCACCACCCGGAATTCACCGAAATCAGTGCCAAGGTCGTGGCCCTGTACCGGGACATCAGCACACAGGCGCTGCGGAACGAGGGCACACCACACCCGTGAGGACTGGCGTTGGCACCGCCGAAAGCTTCGATGTACGAGGGTGCTCTCCCCGGTGCGCGGCGTGCGTCGTGCGTCACCGGCTCCGAAGGCCAGCGCTCTGGCCGATGAATTTCCAACCCATTGAAGGGGAAACGATGAACCAAGACCACACCAAAGCCGATTCTCGTGAGACAGAAGATTTATCCGAGCGCAGTGTGAGGACCTTCACCGTGGTGCAGCAGACCGCAGAGGCGCAGGATGCGCAGTCTTCATCGGCCGAGGATATCCTCGAGCGTACAGACCCGAAGCCGAACACGTACGAGGCGGCACTGAAGACGTTGGAGGCCATTCTCGAAGGCGCTTCACCCGACGATGCCGCGGCGCTGAGAACGGCGCTGGAACATTGGCAGACGTTCGAGGCGCGGCTTCCGGTCAGCCCCGATGAGGAACTGGTCGAAGACTGGCGCGGTGCGGTCTACCCCTACAAGAACCGGCTGTCGCGCAAGAACTACGAACGTCAGAAATACCACCTGCAGGTGGAACTGCTGAAGCTGCAAGCCTGGGTGAGGGAAAGCGGGCAACGGGTAGTGATCCTGTTCGAGGGCCGCGACGCCGCCGGTAAGGGGGGCACGATCAAGCGGTTCATGGAGCACCTGAACCCGCGCGGAGCGCGCGTGGCGGCGCTGGAGAAACCCACCGAGGAGGAGAAGGGCCAATGGTATTTTCAGCGCTACCTCAAGCACATGCCGAGCAGCGGCGAGATCGTGCTGTTCGACCGTTCCTGGTACAACCGCGCCGGGGTCGAACGGGTGATGGGGTTCTGCACGGACGCGGAATACGCCACCTTCATGCACCAGGCGCCGGAGATCGAGCGGCACCTGGTGAACAGTGGGATTCACGTGATCAAGCTGTGGTTCTCGGTGAGCCGCACGGAACAGCGACGACGTTTCAAGGAACGCAAGCTGCATCCACTCAAGCAGTGGAAGCTGAGTCCGATCGACCTGGCGTCGCTGGATAAATGGGATGAGTACACCACGGCCAAGGAGTCGATGTTCTTCCACACCGACCATTCCGAATGCCCATGGATCGTGGTCAAGTCTGAGTGCAAGAAGCGTGCGCGGCTGAATGCGATGCGCTACGTTCTCAACTCGATGGATTACGCAGGGAAGGATATGCGCAATGTCACTCAGACCGATCCCTTGATCGTGGGAAGGGCCAGCTTCAATGTCAGCGCGTGACCACCCACCCCTCTGTCAGCACAGTTGAGCACCCATTGCCGCCCGTCGTCGGCTGGGCCAATGTCGCTGTTGCGGCTCGCGGCTGCGATCGCGATGTTGGTGAGCAGTCGCCCGCGCACGGGCGTGTTGGCGCTGCTGATGATCGTCGCCCTGGCGACATATCCCGGTCGCACTCTTGCCAGGCTACGGTTGCACAGCCGGGTCACTCGCCCCCGCAGGCCCAGCCTGCACCGTGACCCAGCCCGCGGCAATGTCGACAATATGCGCAATCGCGGGGGGCTCGGGGTCACTCGCAAAAAAGCGCGCGAGCATTCCACGATGCGAGGCGGGAACGAGGATCGGTGCTGGTGCGTCGCGAAGCGTCAGCGATGCCACTGGCACCACCCCATCGCCCAGCCCGTCTCCGATATCCGACCACCAGCTACGCAAGGCGCTGTCCAGCTCGGAGGAGACCAGCTCGTCAGCGATCGATTCCAGGCCGGCGGTCATGGAAGGCGGAGGTTCCAGCAGAACGCCCCCGATGATGCGTACGGGAACCCGGGCCGGCCACTCGCGCTCGTCCATCTCCTTCAGAAAAGCGCTGCCGGGCCGCAGATCAATCTTGGCTGCACCGGTTCCGTCCCGCAGACCTGCAAACATCGAGAAACGCCTGTCCACACCCGGGACCAGCTGTTCCCGGAGCTCGAGCCAGACCCTCAGCCGGGCCCATTCCGAACCCTGGTTGGGCGTACCGGCAAGAATCACTCCAGCCACGGCCGGCCCGCCGACAGCAGGGGCCGCGCCCTCCGGGTGGCGCAGGCGTGACACGAAGTCCCGCACGACCAGGCCTCCCATGCTGTGCCCGATGAGCACCACCGGATGGTCGGGTTCCAGTTGCGGCCAATGCTCGGCCAGCAGTTCGGCACTGCGGTCGACACCCTGGTCATTCGGGTAGCGGAATTCCCAGACTTCGAAACCGGCTTCGTCCAGGGCGGGAACGAGATCGTCCCAGATGTTCCCCGGTTCATCAAGGCCGTGCACCAGTACGACCTGGGGAGCCGTGCCCGCGGCCGTCTTCGAGGATCGGGGAGAGAGCCCGTATAGCCCGGAAGCGGGACTCATTTCTTCTGGGAACCATTCGTGCAGCTGGTCCTGTACCAGCACGCGCAGTTCCCGTTCACCCTGCGGGTGGCTCTCCGCCCACCAGGTCCAGAACAATGTGAGCAGAACGGAAAGAAGTACGAGCGAAGCGACCAATCTGAACGGGATTCGCATGCGGCCCCCCTGACGGCTCATTGGCATGCACAAGCGGAAAATGATTGACGTCGCCATCTTCGGACCGCTCGGAGTGCTACCCGGATTCACCGATCGAAAGCGCAGCCCTCTGAGAGCCTTGAAGGCTGGTCAAACCAACGGTCGAATCAAGCCGAATACCAGAATCGCTACGCGTGATCTCCAGCGCCATCAACGAATTTCGATCAGCGCCTCGCCACTCTCCATGTCGGCCAAGACCCGAGGCATCTGTGTCCAACCGAGACTAGAAGATCGCCTTGGCGGAAACAAGCGCTACCACCGGCTTCAGTGGCAGCATCGGTAGTGGCGCACGCGGATCTTCGGGCCGCTGGTCAAGCAGAGCCTCGAGCGCCGCCAGCATGTCGGCCACGAAGGGATCGCCGACATCGTCCCAGGCCGCCCGATAAGGCGCCACGGGATAGACCGAATCCATCATTGACTCGAAGATCGACATATGTTGCGTTAGGTTGAGATGCGCCATTCGACCACCTGCTGGAAGCGGCTGACCAGTTGGTACGAACGGAGCTTCACACGCACGATGACGCAGGTAGGTGATGCCGCGAAGGCGGCGAGGTAGGGGTGGCGCGCGAGAAACAGTTCCAGCAGGGGGGCGCCGGAATCAGGGTCCAGATCCTCAGCCTCCCCGATCGCGGTGACCACCACGGAGTCCTCTGTATCGGAGCCCTTGTTCTCGCGGTCGTCGATCAGCAGGGCGACCCGGGGGTTGGACTGGAGGTTGGCGTGCTTGCGCGTGGTCCGCTCGGTCAGGATGACCATGTGCCGCAGATCCTCGGTCGCAGCGAAGGCCATCAGGCTCGCGAACGGTTGCCCGTGGTCATCGGTCGCCAGCACGGCGAAGCGCTGAGACTCAAACAGCGCCCTCAGGACCGGCCGGATGTCGATGTCAGTACTCATTTCGCCTCACCCCAGCGGGTCGGACCAAGCCAACCCATTGATCCATCGAGAAATCCGGGCGAAAAAGCCCCTGAAAACGCCCTTAGAAGGCCATTTTTGGCCGCAAAAACCAGGCCCAAACAGAGTAGCCGCTAACGCGTTCATTCCGTGCTCATGCGCTCTGGAGATTGGCAGGCGATCTCGATTCCTTCGACCCCCAAGGTGCAGCCCTCAAACGTCGCTCGCCGCCAGTGGGTTACCGGTTGGCAAACTCCAGCCGCGCCACCTCGATCTCCGCCTCGAAGGCCTCGCCGTAGGCCACCACGCCCACGGACTTCAGTCCGCTGACGTCCATCCGACGCACCGTGGCGCGCCTCTCGAAGGCCGAAAAGGGGACGAATTGCTCCCGCCACCCCGCTTCGACCTCGATGGGTGCGCGGTAGTGCTGCCAGGGCTGCCAGTTCTGGCGGGTGCGCAGGTGCAGATAGTAGGGACCGGGCGCGCCACGGACCTTGATCCGCAGACCCTGCCACGCACTCGCGTCGAAGCTTCCGCCGGCCGGGTCGAACGGCAACCGCGCCTGGATGAACCCGCCGCGGTTTTCGAGCCGTACCTGGCCGCGCAGGAAAAGCACCGGGCCCGCGTCACTGTCGTGGTAGCCAACCTGCATGTCGGAACGGCCGCCCATGACACGGTCGGAAAGGCCTTCCCAGCGCGTGCCGAGGGTCGACAGGCCGTCGTCGCGTTGGAAGTCATCGAGCAGCAGGGGTTCGGTCATCGCCGTATCCTCAGCCAAGAGGCCCGAGAATGGCAGCATTGCAAGTGCCGCGACAAGCACGCCTGAGATCGGGTTCATGATGCGGTCATGGCGCGTGCCGACTCGACGGGCAGCCCTCGGAAGACCAGCAGGACCCAGGCCGGCAACGCGGCCTCAGCATGGTGTGTAAGGGCTGGCGTAGATTGGTGGGCCGTGTAGGACTTGAACCTACAACCAATAGATTAAGAGTCTACTGCTCTACCAATTGAGCTAACGGCCCGCAGGAAGAAAGGGGTGGGGTGACCGATGGGACTCGAACCCACGACAACCGGAGCCACAATCCGGGACTCTACCAACTGAGCTACGGTCACCACCGTCTCACTGTACCTGGCCCACTTCCTGGGGCGGTGGCGCGCCCGGCAGGACTCGAACCTGCAACCGTCGGCTTAGAAGGCCGATGCTCTATCCGGTTGAGCTACGAGCGCGTGTGGCATGGAGCAAGTGGTCGGGGTAGAGGGATTCGAACCCCCGACATCCTGCTCCCAAAGCAGGCGCGCTACCAGACTGCGCTATACCCCGTGGTGCCATCCCGCGTAAAGCCCAGTACAGCGAGCCGGGGATGATAGCGCCACCTCGTCCTCATGGTCAAGGATGAGGATGCAGTCCTTCCAATGATGCCCCAGCCCGAAAGGTAAAGGTGGCTTCGAACGGAGACGGGCCCAGTCGGCATAGCGTGCAGTGAGGGCCAGGAATTGCACCGTCAGGGCCCAATCCTTGAGGGTGGCCGGGCATCGTGGGATGATCGGCGGCCTGTTCCGGGGGATCTGCCATGAGTGCCAGGATCATCGACGGCCGCGCCATCGCGGCAACGCATCGCGCCCGCATCGCGGAAGAGGTCGAAGCCATGAAGTCCGCCGGGCTGCGCCCCCCGGGGCTCGCCGTGGTGCTCGTGGGCGACAACCCGGCCTCGGAGATCTACGTCCGTAACAAGCGCAAGGCCTGCACAGAGGTCGGAGTCGAGTCACATTCCTACGATCTTCCGGCGCAGACGCCGCAGACCGACCTGTTGGCCCTGATCGACCGCCTCAACCGGGACCGCGCCATCGACGGCATCCTGGTGCAGCTTCCCCTGCCCCCGCATATCGATCCGGAGACCGTGATCGAGAGCATCGATCCGGCCAAGGACGTCGACGGGTTTCATCCGTATAACGTCGGTCGGCTCGCCGTCCGGCTACCGCGCCTCCGCCCCTGCACTCCCTGGGGCGTGATCCAGCTCCTCCAGGCGATCGAGGAACCGTTCAAGGGGCGCACCGCCTGCGTGATCGGCGCCTCCAACATCGTCGGGCGCCCGATGGCCCTGGAGCTGCTGCTGGCGGGGGCCACCACGGTGATCTGCCACCGCTTCACGCACGACACCCGCGCTCACGTCCGGGACGCCGATGTCGTGATCGCTGCCGCAGGCAAGCCGGGGTTGGTGCGCGGCGAATGGATCAAGCCAGGTGCGACCGTGATCGACATCGGGATCAACCGCCTCGAGGACGGGACACTGGCCGGAGACGTGGAATTCGATGCCGCTGCGGAGCGCGCCGCCTGGATCACCCCGGTACCGGGCGGGGTCGGCCCGATGACCGTGGCCATGCTGTTGGAAAACACCCTGAAGGCGCGCCAGTTCGGCGAGAACGAACCTTCGCACTGAGGGACAGCGCCGTGGGCTGGCCTGGCGCCGGCGCAGGCGGTACCATCCTCAGCCCACGTCACATAGGGAATGCCGAATGCATCGTTTCTTCATGCCCCTGGTGCTTTTAACCGCAACCACTATTTCAGGAGTCCTCATGGCTGATGAGCAAACCAAGGTCGCAATCGAGACCAATCACGGCCGTATCGTGCTGCAACTGGATGCCGCGGCTGCACCGCAGACCGTCGCCAATTTCCTCCGCTACGTGGACGAAGGTTTCTACGACAACACGATCTTCCACCGGGTGATCCCCGGGTTCATGGCCCAGGGCGGCGGCTTCGACCCGGACATGCGCCAGAAGCCGGTCCACGACCCGATCCCCAACGAAGCCGACAACAGCCTGAAGAACAAGACCGGCACGATTGCGATGGCCCGCACCAATGACCCGCATTCCGCCACCGCCCAGTTCTTCGTCAACGTCTCGGACAACAGCTTCCTGGACCACAGCTCCAAGACCCCCCAGGGCTGGGGCTACGCGGTCTTCGGCAGCGTGGCCGAGGGCATGAGCGTGGTGAAGGAGATCGAGGGCGTGAAGACGGGCCGTGTGGGCATGCACCAGGATGTACCGCTGGAGCAGGTCATCATGAAGAGTGTCACGCGCGTCGAATAGGCCCGCGCGATTGACGCAGGTGGGAGGATGAGCACGGGGTCCAAAGTCCTGGTCGTCTCGGATCTGCACCTGGATCGGGAACCGGGACCCACGCTCGAGCAGTTTCTGGCCTTCCTTGAGGGGCCTGCGCGCGAGGCCTCTGCGCTGTACATCCTCGGGGATCTCTTCGAGTACTGGGTCGGAGACGATGCCCGCTTCCCCGCAGCCGAGGCACTGGCCGCTGCGCTGGCCTCCCTGCCCGTGCCCGTCACCTTCCAGCACGGGAACCGGGATTTTCTGCTTGGGCGCGACTACGCAGGTCGTGCCGGCATGGAACTGGCCCCCGAAATCCTGCGGATCGAAGTCGATGCCGTCCCGGCGTTGCTGATGCATGGCGATACCCTGTGCACGACGGACGTCGACTACCAGCGTTTCCGGACGATGGTGCGGGCGCCTGCCTGGCAGCAGACCTTCCTGGCGCGGCCGCTTGCCGAGCGCATCGCCGAGGCCGAGCGTCTGCGTGCGGGCAGTCGGGATGCCGGAAAGATGAAGGCCAGTGACATCATGGATGCCGACCCGGACGCCATCGCGGACGTCCTGCGCACGCATGGCCTGTCGCTGCTGGTACACGGCCACACGCATCGCCCGGCGATCCACCGCCTGCAGGTCGATGGCCGCCCCTGCCTACGCTGCGTGCTGCCTTCCTGGGACGAAGTGCCGGGGTATCTCTGGCTCGACGCCCAGGGACCGCGACTGCTGACCCTGGACGGCCGACCATACCCGGTGGGCTCCGGCCACTACCCCCCCGCCGCCTGATCCTCTAACGCCTGCATCTCACGCCGGCTGAACCCGGCGGCCAGGCGCGCGTCCATGGCAAAGGGCGGACGTACCCGCCCGGGCATGTGCAGCGCAAGCAGGTCGAGGAAGGTCTGCTCCGGCTCCAGCCCGCGCTGGGCCGCGAGATGCCGGAACCACTGCGAGCCGATCGCGACATGGCTGACCTCCTCGCGCTGGATCACCCGCAGCACCGCGACGCTCTCGTCGTCACCCGCCGCCTGCAGCCGCTGGATCATGCCCGGGGTCACGTCGAGACCGCGGGCCTCGAGGACCCGCGGCACCAGGGCCATGCGCTCCATCGGGTCGGAATCGGTCTTGACTGCCATCTCCCAGAGGCCATTGTGTGCCGGGAAGTCGCCATAGGACACGCCGGTTTCTGTCAGACGCTGCGTCAGCAACCGGAAATGCCGGGCCTCTTCGGCCGCCACCTGCAACCAGTCGCTGACGTACTCGGCCGGAAGATCGCGGAACCGGTACACCGCGTCCAGCGCAAGATTGATCGCATTGAATTCGATATGCGTGACCGCATGCAGCAGGGCCTGCCGTCCGCGCAGGGTGTGCAGGCCGCGCCGGGGCAGATCCTGTGGGCGGACCAAGTGAGGCCGCACGGGCCGCCCGGGGATTTCGATCCGGATCGGGGACGGGTCGCCGGGAACGATCCCCAGCCCCCCGACGCGCCAGGCCTCGAGCAGGCGCTCCACGCATTCGCACTTTCGCGCGGGATCCTGCAACTGCAGGGCGCGCAGGGCCATCGCGTGCACACCGGGGGATGGGCGTTCAGATGAAGCGGCCGCGGACGGCTTGGGGTCGCCCCCCGGAACCCGCTGCGGCGGACGCGCCATCGGGTCCCCCGATGCTCCGGTTCCGGCTCCCGGCGACACGACTTGGTCGACACTGCCCCCAGACACCCGTCCTGCCCCGGGCGCTACCGGGCCGAGTCGCACGATCAACAGGTCCATCACGTTGGTCCCGGTCTCCCTGCCGGGTACCACCTGCCCCAGGCCCTCCCAGAAGACAGCGGTGTCCGCCGCCCGCAGGGCCTGCCGCAAGGCGGTACGCATCGCCGCATCGGCGTCGGGGCAGTCATCGTGGAACCATGCGCCGGCGGCACCGCTGTTACCGTCGACCCCATCCGTTGCCGCCGACAGCACCGCGATGGGCCGCGGCCAGCCTCGGGACAACCAGAGCAGGAGCAGCAATGCGGCCAGGTGCTGTGCCCTACCCCCCCGTCCGGGTCGGGCCGGGAGAGGCACCGGAGCCTCGCCGCCCCAGACATGGACTCCGGCCGGGGCGTGGCGCAGAAAGCGAACCAGCCGGCGCGCCACCGGCAGACCGGAGGCCTCGGGAAACAGGCCATGGTCCCAGGCGACCAGCCCCTCGGCCCCGGCCGCGAGCCTCACCGCCTCGCGCGCGTCGCCATTGCCGGCGACCAACCGATGCAAGGGGCGATGGGCCGCTCGGGGCGCCGGCGGCAACCGCCGCAGCAGCGTCTCCAGTTCCGACCAGCCGATGTCCGGAACCGGTATTTCCGCATCATTGTGTTCCGGTGCCCAGAACGGTCCGGAGCCCACCGAGGCCGGCGAGTCGCCCGGTACATCGCTGATGAACAGGACCCGGACATCGGTGCTCCGGCAGAGACCGGCCGCTCCCCCGGCCTTCAGGCGTGAGAATCGCCCGCGCAGCGCATTCATGACCCGGATATCCAGCCCGGCTGCGAGCAGGCGCTCGTTCAGCTCACGCAGTTGGGCCAGGTCCACCCCCGGATGCGGCCACTCCGCGAGACTGGAGGCGCCGCCGGAGAGCAGCACCAGCAGCGCATCATCCGTCGGGACGGCCTGCAGGAAATCGACCGCCGCTGAACCAGCCGCCAGGCTCTCCGATCCCGGAACCGGGTGGTTGCCGGCCTCGCGCCGGACCGGGAAGGGCAATCGGGGAACCTCGGCCGCCGCAGCTTCGGGTGCGACCACCAGCGCCCTTACAATGGCGGTCGCCCACACCGCTGCGGCACCTTGGAGCATGGCATCGGCGGCCTTGCCCAGGGCCAGCAGGTGCACCGGCCGCCGGGGGGGAGGCTCGTCGGCCAGGGCTGCGCGCACCGCCTCCCGGCCATGCACGGTCTCGAGGGCCGCGCCATACCAGTCCAGCAACTGACCCGCTCCGGTCACGTCAGGCGGTCCAGCCCCCGTGCCAGGTCGCCCTGCACGTCGCCCACGGCCTCCAGCCCCACCGCGATCCGGATCAGGCCCTCGGTGATGCCCTGGGCCTCGCGCTGTTCGGGGGCCACCCGGCCGTGGGTGGTAGTCGCCGGGTGAGTGATTGTGCTCTTGGCATCGCCCAGGTTAGCGGTGATGGACAGCATCCGGGTGGCATCGATGACCGACCAGGCCGACTCCCGCCCGCCGGCCACCTCGAAGCTCAGCACCCCGCCGTAACCGGTCTGCTGGATGCCGGCCAGGGCGTGTTGTGGATGTGCTTCCAGGCCCGGGTAATGCACGGCGATCACCTTCGGATGGTCCCGCAGCCAGCGGGCCAGAGCCAGCGCATTGGCGCTGTGCTCGCGCATGCGCAGGTGCAGGGTCTCCAGACCCTTCAGAAAGATCCAGGCGTTGAACGGCGACAGGGTCGGCCCGGCACTGCGCAGGAAACCGTAGACATCCTTGCCCACACGCTCGGCATCGCCGACCACGGCACCGCCCAGGCAGCGGCCCTGGCCGTCGAGAAACTTCGTCGCGGAATGGATCACCAGATCTGCGCCGAGGGCCAGCGGGCGCTGCAGCGCCGGGGTGCAGAAGCAGTTGTCCACCGCGAGCAGGACGTCGCGGGCATGGGCGATCCCGGCCAGCGCCCGGATGTCGACCAGTTCGCCCATGGGATTCGACGGCGTCTCGCAGAAATAGAGCCGGGTGTTCGGCCGGGTCGCCGCTTCCCAGGCGGACAGGTCCGACAGGGGCACGTAGCTGACCTCGACACCGAACCGGCCCATGTAGTTGTTCAGCAGCACGGTGGTCGTACCGAACACCGAGCGTGAACACACCACGTGATCGCCGCTGCGCAGCAATCCCATCATGGTGGCCAGGATCGCGGCCATGCCGGAGGCGGTCGCGACGCAGGCGGCACCGCCCTCCATCGCCGCCAGTCGCTGTTCGAAGGCACGGACCGTCGGGTTGGTGAAGCGCGAGTAGATATTGCCCGGCACTTCGCCGCCGAAACGCGCCGCGGCCTCGGCAGCATTGGCAAATACGAAGCTCGAGGTGGGGAAGATCGCCTCGGAGTGTTCGTTCTCGGGCGTGCGTCGGTACCCGGCTCGGATGGCGACGGTTTCGGGGGCGTACTCGTTGGGATCGAATTCCTGCATCGGGGCTTCCGGGATCAAGACGGACGGCGTCCGCGGGGCGGATCGGGTGGACACCGCCAGTGATTCGTACACTATACTTCGTCTCGACTTCCCGCCCCAACGGTCACCGGACCACGCGCCATGGGCTCCAGCCTCCGCTCCGTTTACAGCCTGCTGCTGGGCATGGGCATCCTGCTGATGGGGTCCGGGCTCATCGGCACCCTTCTGGGCTTGCGCGCGCAGTCGGAGGGCTTCTCCGAACTGGCCATCGGCATGGTCATGTCGGCCTTCTTCATCGGCTATATCGTCGGCTCCTGGCTGATTCCCACGGTGATCGCTCGGGTGGGACACATCCGCACCTTCGCCGCCCTTGCCGCCGTATCGGCGGTCGCGGCGCTGGCGCACGGCCTCTGGGTGGATCCGGTGGTGTGGTGGTTCCTGCGGCTGATCAACGGCATCAGTCTGCTGGGCAGCTACATGGTGATCGAGAGCTGGCTGAACGAGCAGGTCGTCGAGAAGCGCGGCCAGGTCTTCGCGGTGTACATGATGACGGCCCTGCTGGCCCTCGGCGCCGGACAATTCCTGCTCCTGCTCTACGGTCCGGAGGCGATCCAGAGCTTCATGCTGGTGGCCATCCTGTTCGCGCTGGGGCTGATCCCGATCGCGCTGACACCGGTCACGCAGCCGGTACCAATCCAGACCACGCGCCTGCCGCTGCGGGATCTCTATCGGCGCGCCCCGGTCGGCACCGTGGGATCCGGCGTCTCCGGCGTGGTCACCGGGGCCTTTTGGGGTCTCGCCGCGGTGTTCGCCCGTGAAATCGGGCTCAGCGACGCCGGCGTTGCCGCGTTCCTGAGCGCCGCGATCTTCGGGGGCGCGATGCTGCAGTATCCGATCGGCCACGCATCCGACGGCAGGGACCGGCGCAAGGCGCTGATGGTCGTGTCCGGCCTGGCCGCGCTCGGTTCGGTGGGCATCTACCTGGCGATCGGGCAGACGCCGGCGGTGATCATCGCGCTCGGCCTGCTGTGGGGCGGATTCGCGTTCTCGCTGTATGCGCTCAGTGTGGCCCAGACCTATGACCGCCTCGACTCCTCCGAGGCACTGGAAGCGACCCGGGGGCTGCTGCTGATGAACGGCATTGGCTCGGCGGTGGGGCCGATGCTGGCGGGGCTGATCCTGTTCATCGCCGACGCCTCCGTGCTCCCGCTGGCCTTTGCCGTCCTGCTGCTGGCCTACATCTTCTACGTATCGCTGCAACTGCGCAGGGAGACGCCGGTGCCGCCCCGGGAGATGACGGACTTCGTGCCGGTGATGCGCACCAGTCCCGTCGCCGCGGACATCGACCCACGCACGGAATCCGATCCCCACGAGACTGTCACGCTGAACCCGACCGAGGATCAGACCGACGAATCCGCCCGGTCACCGTGAGATTCACTGGACCCGCTGCGCTGCGCGTGGCCGTGGGGCTCCGCTGCGCTCCGCACTCGAACCTTCCAGGTTCAAACCCTGGGCCGATCTAATCAACATGCACAAGGCCCCGCGAGGGGGCCTCTTTCGTTGATGGCTGGGGGACCAGGATGACTCGGCCTGCGGCCTCGCCCTTCGGGCGACCACGCTGCGCGTGGCCGTGGGGCTCCGCTGCGCTCCGCACTCGAACCTTCCAGGTTCAAACCCTGGGCCGATCTAATCAACATGCACAAGGCCCCGCGAGGGGGCCTTGTGCATGTTGGCTGGGGGACCAGGATTCGAACCTGGGTTGACGGAGTCAGAGTCCGTAGTCCTACCGCTAGACGATCCCCCAATTCGACAGGTCCGGGACGCGGTCCCGGGCCCGGAACTCAGCGCTTGGAGAACTGCTTCGCGCGACGGGCCTTGGCGAGACCAACCTTCTTGCGTTCCACTTCGCGCGCATCCCGGGTCATGAACCCGGCCTGGCGCATGGGCGGGCGCAGGGCCTCGTCATACTGGACCAGGGCCCGGGCGATCCCGAGGCGGATGGCGCCGGCCTGGCCGTTGGCACCGCCACCCTTGACCGTCGCGATCACGTCGAAGTGGTTGACCATGTCCGCAGTCTCGAGCGGCTGCCGGACGACCATACGCGAGGTCTTGCGCCCGAAGTAATCATTCAACGACTTGTCGTTGACCATGATGTCGCCCTTGCCCGGACGCAGGAAGACCCGCGCAGATGCCGTCTTGCGGCGGCCGGTACCATAATTCTGGTTAATTGCCATGAATGCGTTGTCCTTGACGTATGCGGTGTTGGCGGCCCTAGATCTCGAGCGGCTGCGGCTGCTGTGCGGTGTGGCGGTGCTCCGTACCCGCATAGACCTTCAGCTTCTTGAACATGGCCCGGCCCAGCGGATTCTTGGGCAACATGCCCTTGACCGCATGTTCCAGCACCCGTTCCGGCGCGCGCTCGATCAACTGGCTGAAATTCGCCTGCTTCAATCCCCCGGGGAAACCCGAGTGCCGGTAGTACATCTTGTCGTTCGCCTTGTTGCCGGTCACGTGGATCTTTTCCGCGTTGACCACGACGATGTAATCCCCGGTATCGACGTGCGGGGTGTAGATCGGCTTGTGCTTCCCGCGCAGACGACGCGCGATCTCGGTGGCGAGCCGACCGAGGGTCTTGCCGCTGGCGTCGACGAGGTACCAGTCGCGTACGACTTCGGCCGGCTTGGCGCTAATGGTTTTCATGCCTGTGCTCCGGATACGGCGCTATTTCATAAAGCGCGCAATCATAACCAACGCGCGCCCCGGGTTCAAGGAGAACATAGAAGAAAGGCCGACCCCGAGGGGCCGGCCCCGCGTCCGGCGAACCGGATGCGACCTGGAATCTGGTCCCAGTTTACAGGCGATCAGCGGCCTTTTCCTGCACCTGCTGCATCAGTTCCGGATCATTCTGCAGCGCCATGGCGACTTCATTGTACTCCTGTACGCTCATTCCGGATTCCTCCACGGCCTGCATCATCTTCTCCTGGGCCTCCTGCTGCATGGCCTGGGCCTCGGCCTCGTCAGAGGCGGAATGCAGCCGCTCGGTGAAGTCCTCACGGATCTCCTGTACCGCGACGAAGGCATCGACAAAGGTGTCGACTGTCTGGTCGGTCAGGGCCGCGGTCGCAGGGGTCGTCTGACCGGGCGTGGGCGCCTGGCCCGCTCCGCCGCCATAGCTCTGGGCAACAGCGGTGCCGCCCGCGGCGAAGAGTGCGGTGAGGACGATGGTCAGTGCAGTCTTTCGAATAGTCATGAATGCTCCTTTCGTTTGCATTTGCTAGGTTTGCAATGAAACAGGGAGCAGAAACCGTGCCAGACGAGGAAGTAACTCAATACCGATTGATCAATCAGTAATTTACGACCCTATCGACGAATTCCGGCTGCGCGCGGGGCACATGGAATACCGTGGCATCGCGCCACATGTGTCGGATTGATACGGTCCCGATCGTCACACATCACCACCCAGCTTGCGGTACAGGGTCTTGCGTCCGATGCCAAGGATCCGCGCCGCCCGCTGCTTATTGCCCCCGGTGAAGGCCAGCACCTGCCGGATGTAACGGTCCTCCAGTTCCCCGAGGGTCTCCCACTCCACCTCGCGCCGTCCCCCGTCCGTCGGGATCGCACCCGCCTCAAGACCGCCGGACGGATCCGTACGCACCCGCTCTGGCAGGTCCGCGACACGGACGGTATCCCCTCGGGCCAGCGTGGCGGCGCGCTCGACCAGGCCGGCGAGTTCACGCACGTTGCCGGGAAATCGGTAGCCGAGCAGTTGCCGCAGCGCGTCGGGTTCCAGGCGCCGTACCGGCCGGTTCTGCGCCAGTGCCTGACGGCGCAGGAAGAGGTCCAGCAGCCGCGCGATGTCCTCCCCGCGTTCGCGCAATGGCGGCACCTCGATGCGGAAGGTTTCCAACCGGAAGAACAGGTCCTCCCGAAAGCTGCCCTCGGCCAGCAGGTCGCCGATGTCCCGGTGGGTGGCGGCGACGATGCGCACATCCGTGCTCACCTCCTCGTTGGCACCCACCGGCCGCACCTGCCCGTCCTGCAGCAGGCGCAGCAGCTTGGTCTGCATGGACGCCGGCATCTCCCCGATCTCGTCCAGGAACAGCGTGCCGCGATCCGCCTCGACGAAAAGCCCCTTGCGAGCGCCTCGCGCACCACTGAAGGCGCCCGCCGCATGGCCCAGCAGCTCGGATTCCAGCAGGGTCTCCGGAATTCCTGCGCAGTTGATGGCCACGAAGGGCCCGCCGGCCCGGGGGCCTTCCTCGTGCAGCGCGCGTGCGACCAGTTCCTTGCCCGTGCCGGATTCCCCGGTGATCAACACACTGCCGTCGGAGCGGGCGATGCGCCGGATCAGGTCGAACAGGCGCAGCATCGCGGGGCTATTGCCGTACATCCCGTGGAAGCCCTGGTCGCCCAGTACCTCCCGGTACTGCTGGACCTCGTTACGAAGCCGCCGCGTCTGCAACACACGCTCCGCCGCGATCCGCAGGTGTTCGAGATCGATTGGCTTGGTCAGGAAGTCGTCCGCCCCCGCTTTCAACGCGGCGACGGCCTGGTCGATGGTCCCGAAGCCGGTCAGCATGATGAACCCCGGGGCGGGCACCAGCACCCGCGTCCGCTCCAGAACCCTGAAGCCGTCCGCCCCGGGCAGGCGAAGGTCACTGACCACCAGTGCGAAGCTGCGCGCCTCGAGCAGCGCCAGGGCCTCCTCGGCCGTGGCCACGGCGGTCACGGGGTATCCGGCCTCAGTCAATTCCTCCTGCAGCAGTTCACGGTGCCCGGCATCGTCCTCGACCACCAGCACCGGATCTGCACCATCGTCCCCGGTCGGGGTCACGGCATCACTCATCGGCCGCATCCTCCGACAGCGGCAGGGTCAGCACGAAACGCGTGCCCGGAGGCCCGGCCCGGTCCAGCCGGAGGTCGCCGCCATGGTCCTCGATCGCAACATGGGCCACGGCGAGACCCAGCCCGGTCCCGGCCCCGGCAGGCTTGGTGGTGAAGAACGGCTCGAACAAACGATCGACGTGTTCCTCGGCGATACCCGGCCCGTCGTCCGCCACCGTGAATTCCAGCATCTCGCGGGAATCCTGCGTTATCCTGCGCCACGCGACCGTGACCCGCTCACGTGCCGCGTGAATCGCGTTCTCCAGCAGGTTGCCCAATGCCTGTTCCAGGCGGGCAGGATCCGCCTGGATGACCAAGGTGGCGGAATCATCAGCCGGTGCAGCCTGAACCTGGATCTCCGGGCGCTGTACGCCCATTTGGACCCGCGACACCACGTCCGCCACTAGCGCGGGTAGGGAGATCTCGCGGCGGTTCAGTGGGTTGCGCCGCGCGAAATTCAGCAGCTGGCGCACGATGTTTTCGACCCGGCCAAGCTCGGCCAGCAAGCTGGTCATCTCCGTGGCGGCGCGGGAGTCCTCCGGCACGCCGCGGCGGGCCCGCTGCGCACGCCCGGCGATGACCCCGAGCGGCGTACCCAGCTCGTGGGCAACCCCGGCCGCAAGCTGACCGATGGCCGCCAGCTTCTCGGACTGGCGCAATTTCTCCTCGAGATCCGCGCGCTGGGCACGCTGTGCCGCCAGCGCCCGCTCAGAATCCTCGCGGCGCTGGAGCATCTGGTTCATGGCGGTGGCCAGCAGCCGCAGCTCCTGCGGTCCCTGTTCCGGCACCCGCAGGCCCCTGGCGCCGTTCCCGGCACTCTGCATCGCGCCGACGAGCCGGCTGACATGCCGGCCAACCGCGCGGTGATGCCCGATCAGCACCACGAACAGGAAGATCAGGGACAGCAGCGCGAACGCCACGCCGCCCTGCAAACGCATCTGGGCGATGTAGGCGTGGAACCGGGTCACGTCACGGGTGATCTGCAGCAGTCCGACGATCCTGCCACCCGCATCGGTCAGCGGCAGGAAGAAGGAAAACACCTCGCGACCCAGGCGCTCCTCGAAGGCCCCCTGGCTGCCGGTGGCGGTGATCAGGCGGGCCTCATGGCGACGTTCCAGCGACGGACTGCGCGGCCCGCTGGTCGCGACCAGGTCGCCGTGGGAGTCGTACACGTAGACGCCGAAGACCTGTTCCAGCTGAAAGGCGGAGTCCAGCGCCTGCTGGACGTCCATGGCATCCCGCCGGATCATCGCCGCCGAGATCGGCAGGCGGATGGACCGCGCCACCAGTTCAATGTCCTCCTGCATGCGCAACTCCATCTGCTGCTCGAATTCGCGCAGCGCCAGCATTCCGAGCGCGACCAGAACCCCCAGGAGCGGCAGCAGCACGAAGACCAGGACGGCGGTACGGAGACTGTTGAATGGCAGAGACATCGAGTTTGGCCGGAATCAGTCCAGCCCAAGGGGTAACAGAATACGACGGGCGTGGCGAATGCCCGGCCCTGTTCAAGCTTGGTGATGCCTCTTTACGGCCTGACGGCGAAAAAAAGGCGCGAACCGAAGTTCGCGCCAATTAAACCACCAAAGGAGGATGGAGGAGTACGCTGACCGTTGCGGGGGGCAAGCGATCAACGTATGAGTATCTTCTAATATACAGATTCCACTGTCAACCCCGCACCGCGAAAAACCTTCGGGGACCGCCCCAACCCATCGGCCGCCCCCTGAACTGGCAGGGCCAGCGCGGCCCTGCCAATGACGGGACCCGGTGCGCTTTGCAACAATGTCGGGCCGCCGCCGCCAATCGGGACACCCTCATGCTCGGATTCGTCACCATCGCCGTTACCGCCTTCGAACAGAACGCTACCCTGATCTGGTGTGAAGAAACGCGCGAGGCCGCGTGGGTGGACCCTGGGGGTTCAGCAGAAAGGCTTCTTGCGGCAGCCCGGGAGCGGGGGCTGGATCTCCGTCAGATCCTGCTCACCCACGGCCATCTGGACCACGTGGGTGCCGCGCGCGAGCTCGCGGACATGGCCGACATCCCGATCATCGGTCCGGGCGAGGCAGACCGCTTCTGGCTGGAACAACTGCCGATGCAAGCCAGGATGTTCGGCACCGAAGAGGTCAGGTCCTTCCTTCCCGACCGCTGGCTGCACGAGGGGGACCAGGTGCACGTGGGCCGGCAGGTGCTGGACGTGTACCACTGCCCCGGCCACACCCCGGGACATGTGATCTTCCATCATGCCCCGAGCCAGCTCGCCCTGGTGGGCGACGTTCTCTTCGCCGGCAGCATCGGCCGTACCGATTTTCCCCAGGGCAACCATCAGGATCTGCTCGACTCCATCGCATCCAAGCTGTGGCCGTTGGGTCCGGAGACCCGCTTCGTCCCCGGTCACGGCCCGATGTCCACCTTCGGCGAGGAACGTCGCAGCAACCCGTTCGTCGCGGACCGGGTGCTGCAAACTGGCCGAAGCGACCGCACATGACTCACGCTGGCGCGGTGGCCGGTGGCCTGCGGTCTTTTCAGTACCACACTCCAGCTCATGGAGTGCGGGAGCTTGCTCCCGCTATTCGGCGCCGGGGGATGACTCAGGTCTCGACAGCGGCGGCAAGCCGCCGCACTCCATAGGCGCTCATGCTTTCATCATTCGGGGTGGCACGCGCCGAGGCCATGAGCGTTAGCGGGACCCGTCAGCAGGGTCAGCGCATGGACTTCAGCGCCATGATCCGCTCCTCGATCGGCGGATGAGTCATGAACAGGCGTTTGAGACCGGTCGGCATGCCGCCGCGGATGCCGAATGCCGCCATCTGATCCGGCATGTCCACCGGCCTGCCGGAGGCCCGCGCGAGGGATTCCAACGCACCGATCATCTTGTCGCGGCCGGCCAGCTTCGCCCCGGCCTCATCGGCCCGGAATTCACGCTGGCGCGAGAACCACATGACGATGATGGAGGCCAGAATGGCCAGCAGGATCTCGGCGACGATGGTGGTGATCCAGAACGCAGGGCCATGGCCCTGCTCGTTCTTGAACACTACGCGGTCGACGAAGTGGCCGGCCACCCGGGCCAGGAAGATCACGAAGGTGTTCACCACCCCCTGGATCAGCGCCAGCGTGACCATGTCCCCGTTGGCGACGTGCCCCACCTCGTGCCCAAGCACGGCCTCGACCTCGCCCTGACCCATGTTCTGCATCAATCCGGTGCTGACTGCCACCAGCGCATTGTTGCGACTCATGCCGGTGGCGAAGGCATTGGGGTCGGGGGAATCGTAGATGCCAACCTCGGGCATGCCGATACCGGCCTCCCTGGCCTGGCGCCGCACGGTGTCGAACAGCCACTGCTCGGTCGCGTTGCGCGGCTTCTCGATCACGTGCACCTTCATCGTCTTCTTGGCCATCCACTTGGAAATGGCCAGGGAGATAAACGAACCGCCGAAGCCGAATACCGCGGCGAAGATCAGCAGGGCGTTTAGATTCAACCCGACGCCCTGCTCATCCAGGATGCGTTCCACCCCGAGGATGCGCAAGGTGATACTCAGCACCACGATGATGGCGAGGTTGGTCCCCAAAAACAGCATGATACGTTTCATGGCGACTCCGAAGGCTCCATTAGCAAAGTTTAATACCCGATATTAGATGGGGCAGCGGGCGGAAAATTCAAGCGCAGCACCCGCTCAGGCCTGTATCTCCAACCGATCCACCTTCTGGTAGCCGCGCGGCAGTTTATGACCGCGTCGGCCACGTTCCGCCTCGTATTCTGCCCATTCCGCAGGACCCATGCCCTTGAAGCGCTTCCCGGCGTGGACGAGCAGCGTACCACCCTGCGGCAACACCGCCACAACCACGACCCGTTCCTGCCCGGCCTTGAGCCGAGCTGACGGAATCCCAATGATTTTGTTGCCCTTGCCGCGCACCATTTCCGGCAGATCCGCGGCCGCGACGACCAGCAGGTATCCGTCCGAGGTCACCAGTGCAATACGGTCGCTGCCGATATCCGTGACCCGCCGGGGCGGCAGCACGTCGGCACCCCTGGGCACGCTCAGGACGGTCTTCCCGGACTTCTGCCGGCTGAACACATCCCCCAGCTGCACGATGAAACCGTAACCGTGATCGGTGGCCAGGAGCCAGCGCTCCTCCGCTGCACCGGAGGCCAGGCCGACAAACCGACCACCGTCCGCCGGTGTAACACGCCCCGAGAGCGGCTCGCCCTGCCCGCGCGCCGAAGGCAGGGTATGAGCGGGCAGCGTGTAGACCCGCCCGGTCGAATCCAGAAAGGCGACCAGCTGATTGCTGCGCCCCGCCAAGGCATCCAGGAAACCGTCGCCGGCCTTGTAATTCAGTGCTGCGGGATCCACGTCATGGCCCTTCGCGGCGCGCACCCAGCCCATCTTCGACAGCACGACGGTCAGCGGCTCGGTCGGCACCAGCGCGGTCTCGTCCAGGGCCTGTGCGGCGGCGCGCTGCACCAATGGCGAGCGGCGGTCGTCGCCGAAGGTCTCCGCGTCGGCACGGATCTCGTCCGCGACCAGCCGCTTCAGCCGCCGCTCCGACCCGAGGATCTTCTCCAGCCTCTCGCGCTCGGCCGCCAGTTCCTCCTGCTCGCCGCGGATCTTCATCTCCTCCAGCTTCGCGAGATGGCGCAGCTTCAGCTCCAGAATGGCCTCCGCCTGGATGTCGCTGAGCCCGAAGCGCTCCATCAACACCGGCTTGGGCCTGTCGTTCTCGCGGATGATCCGGATCACCTCGTCGATGTTCAGATACGCGATCAGCAGGCCTTCGAGAACGTGCAGGCGGGCCAGCACCTTGTCCAGGCGCCACTGCAGGCGCCGGCGCACGGTGGTCACCCGGAAACCCAGCCATTCGCCCAGCAGCGTGTGCAGGTCCTTGACCCGCGGCCTGCCGTCCAGCCCGATCAGATTCATGTTGACCCGGTAGCTCTTTTCCAGGTCGGTGGTGGCGAACAGGTGCGCCATCAGCGACTCGACATCGATACGCTGGCTGCGGGGCGTGATCACCAGGCGGGTCGGATGCTCGTGGTCGGACTCGTCGCGCAGGTCCTCCACCATCGGCAGCTTCTTCGCGTTGATCTGCGCGGCGATCTGCTCCAGCACCCGGGAACCCGAGGCCTGGTAGGGCAACGCGGTAACCACGATGTCGCCGTTCTCACGCTCGTAGCGGGCCCGCGCGCGCACCGAACCGTGACCGCTCGCATACATCTTCCGCAATTCCTCGCGCGGCGTGATGATTTCGGCCTCGTTCGGAAAGTCCGGTCCCTGGATGTACTCCAGCAAATCGTCCAGCGTCGCGCCGGGATGCTCCAGCAGGTGCACACAGGCGGCCGCGACCTCGCGCAGGTTGTGCGGGAGGATGTCGGTGGCCATGCCCACGGCGATACCGGTGGCACCGTTCAGCAGCACGTTCGGGAGCCGCGCCGGAAGCACCTTCGGCTCTTCCAGGGTGCCGTCGAAGTTGGCCACCCAGTCCGCGGTGCCCTGATCGAGTTCGGACAGCAACACCTGGGCATAGCGCGACAGCCTGGACTCCGTGTAGCGCATCGCGGCGAAGCTCTTGGGATCGTCCGGCGAACCCCAGTTGCCCTGCCCGTCGACGAACGGATAGCGGTAGGAAAAAGGCTGGGCCATCAGCACCATGGCCTCGTAGCATGCGCTGTCCCCGTGCGGGTGGAACTTGCCCAGCACGTCGCCCACGGTGCGCGCGGACTTCTTGTACTTGGCAGCCGCGGAAAGACCGAGTTCGCTCATCGCGTAGATGATCCGCCGCTGCACCGGCTTCAGGCCGTCGCCGATGTGCGGCAGGGCCCGGTCCAGGATCACGTACATGGAGTAGTCCAGGTACGCCTTCTCGGTAAAGTCCTTCAACGGCAGGCGCTCGGCGTCCGCGAAGTCGAGGGTCAGGTTCTCGGCCATAGTGTGGTTTCATTCCTGTTGGAAGGTCCGGCGCCGCCCCACAGACAGGCCGGGTTTGCCCGCTCTGGAGCGCCGCCGTACTGTAGCCAGTCTTGACAGCGCATGCCATCGAATGACCTGACCCCGGAGGCGGAACGTGGACGTGGAGACCGGCTGGATCGCCAGCGGCATCGCCGCAGCCGTGTTCCTGCTGGCCGTCGCCAGCGCGGTGCACGCGCTGCTGCAGCGCCGCGAAACCGGGACGGTCATCGCCTGGGTCGGACTGATCATCCTCCTGCCGCTGGCCGGCTCGATCCTCTACTGGCTGATTGGCGTCAACCGCATCCGCCGGCGCGCCCGAGCCCTGCGTGACGGCCGCAGCCCCTCGCCAGCCCCGCGACCCAGTCTCGCAGTGGATCCCGGACTGAAAGCACGCTGGCGGGGGCTGCTGGGCTCGGGGGATACGCTGAGTCCGTTCACCCTCAGCGCCGGGAACCGCGTGACACCGCTGTTCGATGGCGACCAGGCCTACGCCGCAATGCTGCAGGCAATCGATGGCGCGAAGCGCAGTATCGCCCTGGCCACCTACATCTTCGATACCGGCCGCGTGGGACAGCACTTCGCCGAACGCCTGCACGCGGCCCATGGACGCGGAGTGGAGGTGCGGGTTCTCATCGACGGGATCGGTGTCCGTTACAGCCGCCGCAGCATGATCGCTCACCTGCGCCGGCTCGGCGTTCGCAGCGCCGCCTTTCTTCCCGCCCATCTACCCCGGAGTCTGGCCGCCTTTAACCTGCGCAACCACCGGAAACTGCTGATCGTCGACGGCGCCTCCGGTTTCACCGGCGGCATGAACATCCGCCAGGGACACTCCCGCACCGATCCCGGCAGGCATCCGATCCGCGACCTGCATTTCCAGGTCGACGGGCCGGTGGCCGAGCAACTTCTGCGAGTCTTCAGCGAGGACTGGAGATTCGCCACCGGCGAGACTTTGTCGGGGCCGGCCTGGGTCACCCCTGCCGGGCCGGACGCTGGAACGACCTTTTGCCGCGGCCTTCCCGACGGCCCCGATGAAGACTTCGAGGTCCTGCAGTTCACCCTGCTGGCCGCGCTGGCCGAGGCCCGCGAACAGGTCACCGTGATCACGCCGTACTTCCTTCCCGAGGTGGGACTGCTCAGCGCGCTGAAGACGGCAGCCCTGCGCGGTGTCCAGGTGGACCTGCTGCTGCCCGAACGCAGCAACCTGCGCCTCGTGGATTGGGCCAGCAATCCACTGCATGCGGAACTGGTGGAGCGCGGCTGCCGCATCTGGCTGACGCCGCCGCCGTTCAACCACGGCAAGCTGATGCTGGTCGATGCGTGCTGGGTGCTGTTCGGCTCCGCCAACTGGGATCCGCGCAGCCTGCGCCTGAATTTCGAATTCAACCTGGAGTGCTACGACGCGGACCTTGGCCGGGATCTCAGCGAATGGACGACCGATTTGCGCCGAGCCTCCCGGCTGCTGACCCTGCACGAGATTCGCCAGCGAGCCATCCCGCTGCGCCTGCGCGACGGAGCCGCGCGACTGCTGACGCCGTATCTGTGACCGTTCCTGCAACAGTCGCCCCCGCCATGGCAAACGCGATAGGCTAGCCTCATGAATGGCAAGCGTGCACAACCACTGGAACGGCCCTGCCCTGCGCGAGGCGGCCACCCGTCATGATCTTCGACCTGTTTCGACGCGAACCCCTGCTCGACGACACCACGCGCGATTGGATCCATGAGGTCTTTGCCTGGACCATGCGCCACCAGGGGCGCGAGGTCTTCTTCGGCGGCACCCGACTGGTCCTGCCGACCCCGGAATTCTTCCCCGGACGGGCGGACAGCGTGCATGGCATGGCTCAGCTGGTCTTCGATTCGGTGCGCAGTCACGCCGGCCTCGCTCACTGGCCCTGCCGCCTGCAGGAACCCGGAGCATGGGTTCCCCAGGCCTATCCTCCCCAGGCGCTGGCGGCACCCGTCCGGGCGCCCCACGGCTCCGGCATGCCGGTGGCACAGGGGTCGCCGGCGTTATTCGGTTACACCCCCGAACTGGTGGCCAACCCGGAGGCCCTGATTGCCAACTTCGCCCGGGAGTTTGCCCATCACCTGGCGGCCGCGGCACCGGAACCTCCGCCCGCCGGGGAGGAAAACTGGGGGCACGTGACCGAACTGGTCGGCGTCTTCATGGGCTTCGGGATCATGTTCGCCAACACGGCCTTCAACGTCCGCGTGAATTCCTGCGGTTCCTGCCAGGGCCCGGCGGCCGAACGCCCCGGCTTCCTGTCGCGGGCCGACCTCAGTTACGCGCTGGCCTTGTTCTGCCGGTTGAAGGACATTCCCCCAAGCGAGGCTCGGCCACATCTCAAGAGCGGTCTGCGCCCGTTTTTCCGCCGGGCGTTGCGCGACATCGACCGCAACCCGGGGCTTCTGGCAACTGTGCGGGGGGAGGTTCCCCCACTGGCCGATCCGGCGCTTCCAGGAGGCTATTCCAAGCCCTTCTGATGGCCCGACGGCTCGGGAAAGTTGGCGTCATAGACGAGCCAGGCGGCATAGATCTCATCCGGCCAGAAGCTCTGGAACCAGGCGATGACCGCGTCGATCTCGGCATCGGAGAGTACTTCGGCGAATCCAGGCATATCGCCGTGTTCCGGGTCCGAACCCTCTCGAATCTGTTGGCGCAGCTGCCACAGGGGATGGTGCCAGGCGTGTGCCGTGCCGTTCAGGGGTGGGGGTGGCCAGCGGCCGTCGGGCAGGCGACGGAACCATTCTTCGGCGCCCTCTGCCCGGGGGCCGTGACAGCCTGCGCAATGCGCGGCGAACACAGGCCCGCCCAGCATCACCTGTTCCACGTCATACCAGCGGCCCGTATCGGAATCGCGGTGCTCGGCCTCCCGCGGAGGGTCGCCACAAGCGGCTAGAAACAGGATAACGAATGCGACAAGGGGCAACGGCAAGCGGTGATTCATCGGTAAGGCCTCCGCAATATTCGGGGTATATACTTTTTCTTGGTTATCGCGAAAGATCCGCAGGTGGTCTGATTGCCGCAGTTTCAAGGGACGCCCTGTGGGAGGCGAGCCCTCTCGGCGAAGGTTTTCCACCGTTAGATCGCCGAGAGGGCTCGCCTCCCACAAGGGACGGCCATGCAGAGGAAGGTGTTGCGCACGAGCGGATTCCCTGCGGAGCTTTCGTGATAATCAGGTACTTTTTTGGTCATTTCGACCCCATGCCGCAGCCAGTTCGCGCAGAAGGACGAGTTCCCCGAATTCCGACCCAGTACAGCCTTGATCGCGAGGGCTTGCAAGGCAAGAAAACAGGACGTTCCGGTCAGGAATACTTGGACCCGGGAGCCCTACGTTGACTACACTTCCGGAGAATGTCTTCGCGGCACGTGGCGTGCTGGATCCGCGAGGATCATCCCGCAAAGGGAAAGCCATAACATGCAAGGCCCGGGAAGCCGCGCGTCAATGGGCCACAGACCACACCAAGGAGATCAAGACCCATGAATAAATCATCCATGCACGCAACAGACAGGGGTCATGGGATCCACCCCGCCATCAGGGCCCTTGCGGTTGGGGCCATCCTGCTCGCACTGGCGATACCGGGCCATGCGCAGGATGAAAACGCCGAGGCCGGACAAACCGAGACGCAGGCAGAACTGCAGGCCGTCCAGGAACGGTACGAGGAGGCTCGGGACGAACTCGCTCAACTGCGGGCCTCCCACGAAATCCTCGAGGCGGAACTCTCGGCCGCGCGCTCCGAACAATCGGATCTCGGCGAACAGCTGGCCCTGCAGCGCGTCGAAATCAGCGATCTCGAAAGCCGGATCGAGACCGCCCAGACCCAACTGACCGAGATCCGCGCCCAGAGAGACACGCTCCAGGACCAGGTGGGCGACCTGCAGGCCGCCAGGGACATCCTCGAGGCCGAACTCGCCACTGCCCGCTCGGAGCAGTCGAACCTCGGCGAACAGCTGGCCCTGCAGCGCGTCGAAATCAGCGATCTCGAAAGCCAGATCGAGACCGCCCAGACCCAACTCGCCGAAACCCGCAGTGAGCGGGACGCCCTCCAGGGCGAGCTGGGCGACCTGCAGGCCGCCAAGGAGATGGTCGAGGCCGAACTCGCCACCGCACGCTCGGAGCAGTCGGACCTCGCCGAACAGTTGGCCCTGAGGGATGCCGAGATCAGCAATCTCGAAGGCCAGCTCGAAACCACGCAGGCACAACTGGCCACCGCCCAGGACGAGCTCGCCGCCAAGGGCGAGCAGATTGACTCGCTCGAGTCCCGCAACGCGGAGCTCCAGGACCAAGTCGAGACGACACAGGCCGCGCTGGCGGCCGCGAGGGCAGAGGCCTCCGAAGCGGATGCTGCACGGGCGGCGACGGCTGCGGAGCTTGTCGGTATACAGTCGCAGTTGGCAGCCATGCAAGCGGAGTTGGAGACCGTGCGGGACGAACGCGCAGCAAGCCAACGTGAATTGACCGCACTGCGAGCGTTGCTGCCACCCGAGGAAGGCGGGTCACTCGACCTCGAAACGGCGCGCGCTGCGGCGGCGGAACATGCCGAGACATTGCGTACCGCGCACCTTGCGATGCGCAGCCCGGGCGCGGACCGGGAAGCGTTGCAGGAAACGGTCGATGAAGCCGCGGCAGAGTTGCGGCGCGCCCAGGCCCTGGTGGCACGCATCCAGGGCGGCACCCTCTACGAAGTGCGGCCCGGTGAAACGCTCGGCGGTCTGTCCGGGCGCTTCTACAACGAGGCCAACACCTGGCCGCGCGTCTACCAGGCCAACCGGCACGTACTGGAAAACCCGGACCAGGTCTGGCCGGGCACCACATTGATCCTGCCCTGACCCAAGCCCCTGGCGCGGCACGCCCGCGCCAGGGCCCCGCCGAGGAAAGGCACCGCGCGTCAGCGTGAAAGTCACGGCCACGTCTGCACTAGACCCACGCCGCGACGGCGAATGACGGCCTGCGCCTTCTTCCGCCCCACGGTCGCGCTTATGGAGTGCGGGAGCTTGCTCCCGCTATTTGGCGTCAGGGATAACCCAACTCCCCACAGCGGCGGCAAGCCGCCGCACTCCATAGGCGCTTCGGCTTTCCTCATTCGCGGTGGCGCGCTCCGAGACCATGAGCGTTAGACGCGGGTTCTGCTCAAGGCCACCGCGGCAATCAACAGGAAGAGCCACAGGGGGGCGCTGGCAGCGACCCAAGGCGGCAGATCGTAGACCAGTCCCATGTGGGTCATCACCCGCATGAAGATCACGAAACCGACACCCAGTAACAAGCCGATGAAAAGCCTGCGTCCGGCGCCCCCCTCGCGTTGCCGGCCGAACAGGAACGGAACCGCCAGCAGAAGCATCACCCAGGTGCTGGCGGGCATCGTGATGCGCTGCCAGAAGGCCACCTCGTACGCCGCCGAATCCAGGCGGTTTGCCTTAAGGTAGGTGATATAGGCGGCGAGATCACGGGCGGCCATCTGTCTGGGCTCGACCACCAACACGCCAAAGTATTCCGGCGCCAGCAGGCGCCCCACGGTTTCCCTCGGCGGATTCTCCGCTGTCACCCCGAACTGCGAAAGGAACGAACGGTTGACGTCATGGAGCACCCACCTTCCGTTCTCGTACTCGGCCTGGCTCATCCTGGTGATCGAGGCCACCCCGCCTTCGGCATCCATCTCGATGACCCTTACCCCGCGCAGCCGATCCCCTGGCAGTATCGCATCGGCATGGACGATACGGTTGCCGTCCCGGGCCCAGAGGCCGATCCGGCTGACCGTCAGGCGCTCATCGATCGCAAAGGTCTTCAGGTTCTGGCCGCGGGCCTCTGCCCCCGGCGCCAGCAACTCACCCAGGGCCAGCATGGCCAGCACCACGATCAACCCGCCCTGCAGTATCCAGAACACCAGACGTGCCAGGGTCACGCCAGCTGCGCGCATCGCCGTGAGCTCGCTATTCGACGCCAGGTTCCCAAGCCAGAGCAGGCTTCCGAGCAGGGCTGCCGTGGGCACCATTTCATAGATACGACGCGGCAGGGTCAGCAGCACGTAGACCACTGCCTCCCAGAGGCCATAGCTGCCGCGACCGACATCGCCCAGTTCGCCAATCATTGCGAAGACGAGGTCCAGGGTCACGAGCAGCAGGAGCGCCAGCAAAGTGCCGGCAAGCACATGAGCGATGATGTAACGGCCGAGCACAGTGGTCATGCGTACCGTCCCGTGAGTGAACGCATCACGGCCGGCCACATGCACTTGCGCCAGGACAGCGCCAGCCAAACCGCAAGCGGTATCACATGGACCCACCACAGGCCCAGCCATAGCGGCAGCTGCCCCGCGGCCAGCCATGACTTGCCCATGATCAGGAAATTGGCGTAAATCACGTAGACGATGATCGCAAGCGGGACACGCGCGTACCGGCCGCTACGCGGCGGAGCCAGACCCAGCGGCAGCGCGACCAGGGCGAGCATCAGTACCGAAACCGGCAACGCCAGCCGCCACTCCAGCTCGGCCCGGTACCGGCGGTTGCCGCGCCGCTCCCAAAGCTCTGCCGTGGGCAGCCCGTCCAGGCTGCGCCGGGGCTGGACCAGTGTCGGGTCAGGCACCTGCATGCGCAGACGGTCAAAATCCAGCAACTGGAAGGCGCCTTCGCCCGGGACACCGACGTAGCGGTGACCATCCTCGAGCACGAGATAACGGCCCTCACCCACCACCTCGGCGATGGCCCGCCGCGCAACCGTAACCTCGGCCTGCTGGCCCCGCTCCTGGTAAATGAAGACGTTCAGCAGTGCTTCACGGTCGAGGCTGAACCGCTCGGCGAAGAAGACCTGGTCGCCCACGCGCGAACGCAGGAAGCGGCCCGGCGTGATGCCAACCAGGTCGGAGCGCAGATCGGCCTGATCCCGCAAGCGGTCGATCAGCGACTCGATCTGGGGTACGGCAAAGGACATCAGGGACGCCAGGACCAGCGCCGAAGGCCCCGCCACCAGGAAGATTGCCCGGTAGATACGCGCGAACGAGACGCCACCGGCCTGCATCGCGACCAGTTCGCTGTCCCGTTGCAGGCGCCCCAACACCAGCAGGAAAGCGAGAAAAAGGGCCACCGGCCATAACAGCATCAGGGCCTTGAACGATCCGAAGGCGACCATCGCGGGCAGAACATCGAGCGGAATACGGCCCTCGGCGACATCGCGGAGGCCGCGGCCGAGCACACCGCCGATGATCACCAGCAGCAGTACCACGGTCACCGCCGCCTGCGTCACGACGAAGTCGCGGGCGAGAAAACGCTCGATGATGCCCGGGCGAATCACGTGAACAGGATCCATCGATCCGCGTTCAGACGCCTCCGGGTCTCTGAAAACCCGGGCACCGGTTTGATCGTTTCGTTCTGCACACTGCTAAGATTAGCGCTCAAATCCCTTCCAGTCCCGCGAGGTCATGCGATGCGATTCTCGGTCACGACGTCCCCGATCGACAAACCCAAGGCCAGCCTGCGCGCGGTGGCGTTGTTTCACAAGCGCAAACTCGGCGTCCATGGAGAGACCCTGGACCACGCACTGGAAGGCCGCATTGCAGGCGTGATCAAGGCGGGCGAGTCGGATGGAGACGCGGGCGGCACCCTGCTGATTCCCGCTCCGGCGAAGGGCACCGCCGGCATCGTGCTGGTGGGGCTGGGGCCCCGGAAGGATTTCTCGCGGAAACCGGTGCGCAAGGCCTGCTCGGCGTTGGCGAAACTGCTGGTCGAGCGTCCCGCGGATACCGTGGCCATCGCGGTGGACGACTTGCTGCCGCCGGACGAGGGCGTCGGCTGGCTGGTGCACACATTGGTCAGCGCCATCGGCGATGCCGGCTATCGCTTCACCACCTACAAGGGCAAGGAAGAGGTCAAGCCGGTCCGCCTGAAGACCGTGATTCTCTGTGTCACCGAGGAACAGGAAGCGGAGGCCGAACGAGCCTGCGCGGAGGCCGAGGCCATCCTTGCCGGGGCGCAGCACACCCGCGATCTGGGTAACGCACCACCGAACGTGATCTACCCGGAAGCTCTGGCCGAGGACGCGCGGGAGCTGGCCCGCAAGCACAAGAAACTGAAGGCCACCGTGCTGGACGAGAAGGAACTGAAGAAGCTCGGGGCCGGGGCGATCCTGGCGGTCGGACAGGGCTCCGAGCGTCCCCCTCGCCTGATCGCGCTGGAGTACGGCGGAGCGGGCAAGGACGACGCCCCCATCGTACTGGTCGGCAAGGGCATCACCTTCGACACCGGCGGCATTTCGCTGAAGCCGGGCGAGGCGATGGACGAGATGAAATACGACATGTGCGGTGCCGCCACCGTGCTCGGCGTGATGCAGGCGGTCGCGGAACTCAAGCTGCCCCTGAACGTGATCGGCGTGGTCACCAGCGCCGAAAACATGCCCGACGGAAGGGCCTGCCGCCCGGGCGACATCGTCACCACCATGTCCGGTCAGACGGTCGAGATCCTGAATACCGACGCCGAGGGTCGACTGGTCCTCTGCGACGCGCTGACCTGGGTCGAGCGCTTCAAGCCGAAGGCGGTCATCGACATCGCGACCCTGACCGGCGCCTGCATCATCGCGCTGGGCCACCAGGCCAGTGCGGTGCTGGGCAACAACGAGGAACTCGTGGACGCGCTGAAGGCAGCAGGGACCGCCAGCCATGACCGCACCTGGGAGCTGCCGCTGTGGGAGGAGTACCAGGAACAACTGAAGAGCAACTTCGCCGACATGGCCAACATCGGCGGCCGCCCGGCGGGCACGATCACCGCCGCATGCTTCCTGTCCCGCTTCGCGGAGAAATACCCCTGGGCACACCTGGACATCGCCGGGGTCGCCTGGAAGAGCGGCAAGGAAAAGGGTGCCACCGGCCGGCCCGTCCCGCTCTTGATGCATTACCTGCTCGAGCAGGCCGCGCGCTGATCCCGGCGCGGGCACAGGCATGACCCGGGTCACCTTCTACCTGCTGGCGGCGGCGGAAGACCGCGCCCGCCAGCGCTTTGCCTGCCGACTGGCGCGCAAGGCGCACGGCATGGGCCAGCGGGTCCACATCCACACCCCGGATGCGGAGGCCACGCGGGAGATGGACCGCCTGCTCTGGACATTCGAGGACACCGCCTTTCTACCCCATGGTACCGACGTCGATGACCCGGAAAGCCCGATCACCCTGCACGACGCGGCCTCGCCGGCCGACCGCTGCGATGTGCTGATCAACCTGGCGCCGGAAATTCCGGAGTACTTCGGACGCTTCGAACGGGTCGCCGACGTGGTCGGCGGTGACGACGCTTCCAAGGCCCTGGGACGCGAACGCTACCGCTTCTTCAAGGAACGCGGGTACCCGCTGGAGCACCACGTAATCGGCGACTGACCCGGCTGGGCGCCCGCGGCTGGCAGGAACCGTCACCCCGAATGGCCGGCCCCGCAGTCCGCTGCAGCAGGAAAGGAATCCAGAGCGCGTCAGCTTGGGAACGTCAAGACCTATCAGGGCCGCATTCCGCGGTTGGCGAAACCAAGAGGTGGCGGATCCCATCAACGCAGGCTGTTTCCATCCCGGATCAACTGAAAAACATGATGCATATCGCGATCCTGCAACACGTAGCCCACGAGGGACCCGCTGCCCTCGCCGACTGGGCCGCCGCGCGCGGACACGATACAACGACCTACCCGCTGTACGCAGACCCGTCGCTGCCGGCTCCCGATGATTTCGACTGCCTGGTCGTCCTGGGTGGCGGGATGAGCGTGGACGATGGCGACGTCCACCCCTGGCTGGAACCCGAACGCACGCTGATGCGCGCCGCACTGGCGGCGGGAAGGCCGGTGATCGGGATCTGCCTCGGGGCCCAGCAGCTGGCCCGGGCGCTGGGCGCGGCGGTCTTCCCGAACGGTGAGCGCGAGGTCGGCTTCTGGCCCATCCGGCGGGTCGGCAACGCCCTGCCGCTGCCGGCGGCGCTGACCGTCTGCCACTGGCACGGCGACACTTTCAGCCTGCCAGAAGGGGCAGTCCTGCTGGCCGAGAGCGATGCCTGCCGAAACCAGGTCTTCGTCACCGGCGACGGCCTGGGCCTCGGTCTGCAATGCCACCTGGAGGCCACGCTGCAATGGGTGGCCGCCTGCTGCACCCACGACGCGTGCTACCTGATCCCAGGCCGCTGGATGCAGGACGCCGCCCGCCTGCGCACCGAGCGCATCGCCTACCCCCAAATGCACGCTGCGCTCTTCACGCTGCTCGACGCCTTCCTCGGGGTTCGAGCAGGCGATCCGCTATCATTGCAGCCTCCACACCGTACAGGCCTTCTTTCATGACGTTAGGATCCCCGGGCGCCCCAGGCGCCACACGCCTGATGCTGCTCGGCTCGGGTGAACTCGGCAAGGAAGTCGCCATCGAAGCCCAGCGCTTCGGGATCGAGGTGATCGCTGTGGACCGGTATGCCGGTGCGCCCGCGATGCAGGTGGCGCATCACAGCCACGTGGTCAACATGCTCGACGGCGATGCCCTGTCGGCGCTGGTGGCACGAGAGGATCCGGCGCTGATCGTGCCAGAGATCGAGGCGATCGCGACCGCGACGCTGCTGGAACTGGAGCACCAGGGCCGGCGGGTCATCCCCACCGCACGCGCCACACACCTGACGATGAACCGGGAGGGCATCCGCCGCCTGGCCGCCGAGGAACTGGCGCTGCCGACCTCGCCCTTCCGCTTTGCCGACGACGAGACGGGCTATCTCGAGGCGGTGGCGGAGATCGGACTGCCCTGTGTGGTCAAACCGGTGATGAGTTCATCCGGCAAGGGCCAGAGCCTGGTACGACAGCCGGAGGAGATCTCGTCTGCCTGGAGCCATTCCCAGCAGGGCGGCCGGGCCGGGTCCGGTCGGGTGATCGTCGAGGGTTTCATCGCGTTCGACTACGAGATCACGCTGCTGACGCTGAGGCACGGCGAACACACCAGTTTCTGCGCGCCGATTGGTCACCTGCAGGTGGATGGCGACTACCGCGAATCCTGGCAACCGCATCCCATGACCGAGACCGCGCTCCAGCGCGCGCAGCAGATCGCGCGTGCGGTCACCGACAACCTCGGGGGCCAGGGCATCTTCGGCGTGGAATTGTTCGTGCGTGGCGACGACGTGTGGTTCAGCGAGGTCTCCCCGCGCCCGCACGACACCGGCATGGTGACCCTGATCTCGCAGGAACTCTCGGAATTCGCATTGCATGCCCGGGCGATCCTGGGCCTGCCGGTTCCGGAGATCCGCAACCTCGGTCCGTCCGCCTCGGTCGCATTGCTCGCCGAGGGCCAGTCCAAAGACGTCCGCTTCGAGGGCCTGGATCACGCCCTGGCAGAACCGGACACGGCCCTTCGGCTGTTCGGCAAACCCGAGGTCCATGGCCGGCGGCGTGTGGGAGTTGCGCTAGCGCGCGGCGGTACGCTCGAGCAAGCGCGGGAAAAGGCGCGACGCGTTGCGGAAGCGGTAACGATCGTGCTGTGACCACAGGCCGTTTGACGCACTGCTTCTCAAAAAGAAAGACCCCGGAAAAACCGGGGCCGAAACAAGCCACCACCTGGAGGAGATCCATCACTAGAACAACAACCATGCAGTTCAAAGTTAGACCATTTTAATTTATTTTTCAACCATCGATGTATATCTGAAAAAAGTATCGGGCGCCTGCCCAACGCAGCGCCGGCGCGTCCGGCGAAGCGCGCTGGCAGTGAACCGCATGGCCCGTCCCTGTGCAGCAGACATGAACGGTCACGCCCTCCATGGCATCGCTTTCCAAGGATTCTCCGTGGCCGCAGGGAACACCCCGCTCCCTCAGCCGTTATAATGCGCGGCTGATTCCAAGCCCTGGGCCCTTCATGGACAAGAGTTTCGACCCCCGCGCAATCGAGCAGGCCCTGTACCGGCAGTGGGAAGAGAGCGGCTGCTTCGCGGACCGGGACGAAGATGCCCCGCCCTACTGCATCCTGCTCCCGCCGCCGAACGTCACCGGCACGCTGCACATGGGGCACGCGTTTCAGCACACGCTGATGGACGCGCTGATCCGCCACCGGCGCATGCGCGGCGACGCAACGCTCTGGCAAGGGGGCACCGACCACGCCGGCATCGCCACCCAGATGGTGGTGGAGCGCCGGCTCGCGGCGGAGGGCAGGAGCCGTCACGACCTCGGGCGCGAGGATTTCCTCAAGGCCGTCTGGGAGTGGAAAGAGCATTCTGGCGGATCGATCTCCAGCCAGATGCGCAGGCTCGGCAACTCCATCGACTGGTCGCGCGAGCGGTTCACGATGGACGCAGGGCTGTCGAACGCGGTCACCGAAGTCTTCGTCCGCCTGCACGAGGAAGGCCTGATCTACCGCGGCAAGCGGCTGGTCAACTGGGACCCGGTGCTGCACACCGCGGTCTCCGATCTCGAGGTGCTGTCCGAGGAGGAACAGGGCTCGCTCTGGCACTTCCGCTACCCGCTGGCCGACGGCTCCGGGCATCTGGTGGTGGCGACGACCCGGCCCGAGACCATGCTCGGCGACACCGCCGTCGCGGTGCACCCCGAGGACGACCGTTATCGGCACCTGATCGGGCAACAGGTCGAACTGCCGCTGACCGGCCGCAGCATCCCGGTGATCGCCGACGACTACGTAGACCCCGAGTTCGGCACCGGCTGCGTGAAGATCACCCCGGCGCACGACTTCAACGACAACGCCGTCGGTGCCAGGCATGACCTGCCCCTGATCAACATCTTCACCATCGACGCCCGGCTGAACGAGAACGCTCCCGAGGCCTACCAGGGACTGGACCGCTTCGAGGCACGCAAGCGCATCGTCGCCGACCTCGACGCGCTGGGGCTGGTCGACAAGATCGCCGATCACAAGCTGATGGTCCCGCGCGGCGACCGCAGCGGCGCGGTGATCGAACCGTACCTGACCGACCAGTGGTACGTGAAGGTCGGCCCGCTGGCAGAACCCGCGATCCGGGCCGTCGAGGACGGACGCATCCGCTTCGTGCCGGAGAACTGGTCGAAGACCTATTTCGAGTGGATGCGCAATATCGAGGACTGGTGCATCTCGCGCCAGATCTGGTGGGGCCATCGCATTCCGGCCTGGTACGACGACGAGGGCAACATCTACGTCGGCCGCTCGGAGGCCGAGGTGCGCGAGCGTCACGGGCTGTGGCCGCAGATCGTGCTGCGCCAGGACGAGGACGTGCTCGACACCTGGTTCAGCTCCGCGCTGTGGCCGTTCTCGACGCTGGGCTGGCCGGAGGAAACGCAGGAACTACGGCGCTTCTACCCGACCAGCGTGCTGGTCACCGGCTTTGACATCATCTTCTTCTGGGTCGCCCGGATGATCATGATGGGCCTGAAATTCATGGACGACGTGCCCTTCCGCGAGATCTACATCACGGGCCTGATCCGCGACGCGGAGGGCCAGAAGATGTCCAAATCCAAGGGCAACGTGCTGGACCCGATCGACCTGATCGACGGCATCACGCTGGACGCCCTGCTGGAGAAGCGCACCACCGGCCTGATGCAACCGCAGATGGCGAAGAAGATCGCCAAGGCCACGCGTGGCCAGTTCCCCGAGGGCATCCCCGCCTTCGGCACTGACGCGCTGCGCTTCACGCTGTCGGCCATGGCGACCACCGGGCGCGACATCAAGTTCGATCTTGGGCGTATCGAGGGCTACCGCAACTTCTGCAACAAGCTGTGGAACGCCGCACGCTTCGTGCTGATGAATGTCGAGGGGCAGGACACCGGCCTCGGCGAGGAGCTGCGTCTGCCGACGCTGGCAGACCGCTGGATTCAGGACCGGTTGCGTGCCACCGCCGCGACCGTGACTGCACACTACGATGCCTACCGCTTCGACCTCGCCGCCCAAGCGCTGTACGACTTCACCTGGCACGACTACTGCGACTGGTACCTGGAACTGACCAAGCCGGTGCTGAATGGTGACGCCGACGGGGCGGCGAAGCGCGCGACGCGGCACACGCTGGTGCAGGTGCTCGAGGCCCTGCTGCGCCTGCTGCACCCGATGATGCCGTTCATCACCGAGGCGATCTGGAACGACGTGAAGGCGCCGGCCGGAATCGATGCCCGGTTCCTGGTCGAGCGGCCCTGGGTCGATGCCGACGCGTTTCCGGCCGACCGCGATGCCGGGCAGGAACTGGAGTGGGTGCGCGGATTCATTACCGGACTCCGCCGGATCCGCGCCGAAATGGACATCGCCCCCGGCAAGCCGGTGCCGGTGCTGATCCAGAACTGGTCGGAGATCGATCAATCCCGGTATCTGGAGCACCGTGCCCTGCTCGACTTCCTGGCCAGACCCGAGTCGGTCACCTGGCTCAACGCCGACGAGGAGGCCCCGGAATCGGCCCTGTCTCTGGTCGGCGAGATGCGCCTGCTGATACCGCTGGCCGGTCTGATCGACAAGGACGCGGAGATCGCGCGCCTGGAGAAGGAGATCGGCAAGCTGGACAGGAACCTCGAGCAGAGCGAGGCACGGCTCGGCAACGAGAGTTTCGTCGCCCGCGCGCCGGTGGAGGTCGTCACCAAGGAACGCAGCCGGGTCGCGGAGATGCGCGCGGCGCGCGCCGAATTGACCACCCAGCTCGACCGCATCCAGCGCCTGTAGGAGCGGCCTCCGGCCGCGATCGACCGGGGCCGCAGCTGGAAT
>Ga0209498_1000097_pt1 | contig 48977 bp, 41 predicted proteins | sample WalLakDeSediment_FD_184131 | JGI IMG/M metagenome (GOLD analysis project Ga0209498, IMG submission 184131) | Lake sediment microbial communities from Walker lake, Nevada to study Microbial Dark Matter (Phase II) - Walker Lake 11/02/13 Deep... | ecosystem: Environmental > Aquatic > Freshwater >... | reverse complement strand
TTGCCCTCGCAGTTGGCGCCGTGACGCTCGGCGGCATCCGCGCGATCGGCGGGTTCACCAGCCTGTTCGTGCCGGCGATGATCGTGATCTACATGGGCGCCTGCGCCATCGTGCTGCTGTTCAACGTCAGCGCCATCCCCGCGGCCTTCGCCCTCGTGTTCACCGACGCCTTCACCGGCACTTCCGCGGCCGGCGGTTTCCTGGGCGCCACCATCGCGCAGGCGATGCGCTACGGCGTGGCGCGCGGCATCTTCTCCAACGAGTCGGGCCTCGGCTCGGCGGGCATCGCGGCGGCCGCGGCCAAGACACAGGAACCCGTGCGCCAGGCCATGGTGTCGATGACGCAGACCTTCCTCGACACGCTGGTCATCTGCACCTTCACGGGCATCGCCATCATCGCGAGCGGCACCTGGGATTCGGGGATCAACGGCGTCGCGCTGACCCAGCTGGCGTTCGGCACGGCGTTGCCCGGTCCGATCGGCCCGGCCGTGGTCGCCATCTGCCTGGCGATGTTCGCGTTCTCCACGATCATCGGCTGGAGCCACTACGGGTCGCGCGGCATCGAGTACATTCTCGGCGTGCGCGCGATCCTGCCGTATCGCCTGCTGTTCGTCGTCGCCGCGTTCCTGGGGTCGATCTACACGCTGGACTTCGTCTGGCTGTTGTCCGACGTCATGAACGGCCTGATGGCGCTGCCGAACCTCGTGGGGCTGTTGCTCCTGTCGGGCGTGGTGACGGCCGAGACGCGGAGCTACTTCGAGCGGCAGCGCATGGGGCGGTAGGGGGCCCGGGCGGCCTTCGGCTCAGCCTTCCAGCCGGTAGCCGACGCCGTGCACCGTGTGCAGCAGCGCCCTGTCGGGCGCAGCCTCGGCGAGCTTCCGCCGCAGGTTCCTCACGTGACTGTCCAGGGTCCTGTCGGACACCTCGTGCTCGTCGTCATAAAGGCGCTCCCGCAGCGCGCCGCGTGAGAACACCCGGCCTGGGTGGCTCGCGAGCGTCTCCAGGAGGCGAAACTCGACTGGTGTCAGCTCGAGCTTCACGCCGTCCAGCTCGGCGCGGTGCGCTTCGGAATGGATCGTGAGCCCGGGCGCACCACCCTCTTGCAGGGGTGGCGGGCCGCCGTGCGACTCGGGCTGGCCGTTCCGCCGCAGCACGGCCTTCACTCTCGCCACGACCTCGCGCGGACTGAATGGCTTGCAGACGTAGTCGTCGGCGCCGAGCTGCAGGCCGAGCAGCCGATCGATCTCCTCGACGCGCGCCGTGACCATGATGATGGGCACGTCCGTGAACTGGCGCAGGTCGCGGCAGACGTCGAAACCGTCCCTGCCGGGCAGCATCAGGTCCAGCAGCACCAGTGCCGGCGGCGCGGCCCGCACGGCCGGTGCGACCTCCAGGCCGTTGCCGATGATGCGCGGCACGAACCCGGACGCGCGCAGGTAGTCCGCCAGCAGGGCTGCGAGCTTTGGCTCGTCTTCCACCACGAGAATCTCGATGGGCGCGCTCATGCCGCGCCCCGGAGCAGGGGCAGGCCGATGGTGATCGAGATGCCGCCCAGCGGGGAGGCGGAGGCCTCGATCGTGCCGTCGTGCGCCTCGACGATGTTGCGGCAGATCGCGAGCCCGAGGCCGGCGCCCCCGGAACTGCGGCTGCGCGAGGACTCCATTCGGAAGAAGCGTTCGAACAGTTGGCCCATGTGCTCCGCAGGGATGCCGGGCGCGGAGTCGGAGATCTCGAGCATGGCCCGCCCGGCCGCCTTGCGGCAGCTCACCTCGATGCGTCCGGGGGTATCCGTGTAGCGCATGGAGTTCTCCACGAGGTTGCTGATCAGCTGCCCGAGGCGGTCCGCGTCGGCATGCACCATCAGTGGCTCGCCGGGGACGCCGGAATCGTCGAGCAGCAGGCCCTGCTGCGCGCAACGCTCGCGCAGCGGGCGCAGCGCGTCGGCCGCCCTGGCGCGCAGGTCGAGATCGCTGCGTCGGTAGTCCAGTGCGCCAAGGTCGGAAAGGGAGAGCTGATAGAGGTCGTCCACGAGCTTGCCCAGCGCGTGGGCCTCGCCCTGCAGCGAGCTCACGGTCTCCGGCGTGAACTGCCGGATGCCGTCCTCCAGCGCGGCGAGTTCGCCCTGGATGATGGCGAGCGGCGTGCGCAGTTCGTGCGCCACGTCGGCCATCATCCGGCGACGCATTTCTTCGTTGCGCTCCAGGGTGAGGGCGAGCAGGTTGAAGTCGTCGGCCAGCCTGCCGAACTCGTCGGTGCTCGCCACCTTGACGCGCGCCTTGAAATCACCCGCCGCGAGGCGGTGGGTGGCGTCGCCGACAGCGCGCGCCGGCGCGAGGAAGGTGCGCGATAGCAGCGCCGCTGCAAGCGCGGCCAGCAGGATCGCGGCCAATGTCGCGACCAGGAAGTTGCGCAGCTGGGCCTGCTGGAAGGTGACGTCAGTCACTTCTGTCGGGCCGACCCAGCGTGCCCGCGCAATCAGGCCCACGACGCGACCGTCCACGATGATCGGGTGGCGGGCCGTGTCGCCGCTCGCGCCGACGAAGCCCACGATTGGGTGGTCGTCCGTGTCGTAAAGCGCGACGTGCGGCCAGCCGGGCATGGGCCCCCCGTACAGCTCCCGGCCCGCATCGGGCAAGCGCGGGGCGGAACGGAGCAATGCGAGCCAGAGCTGGGGCCCACCCTCCAGCACGGTCCAGTCGCCAGTCTCCGCGTAGAGCGCGGCCAGCGTTTCGGCCAGCGCCTCGATGCGGCGGTTTTCACCCGTCTCGACGTACTGCTGGAAATCGCGCTGGAACTTGACCCTGCCGGTCACGGCCATCACCACGGCGACCAGCACGCTGGTGGCCAGCACGCCGAGGAAGAGCTTGGCAGTGATCCCGAGGCGCATCTGTTGCTTACCTGTCCCGTGTCTTGCGCGCCGGCCTGGAGCTTGTCTCGGGCTCGCCCTCGATGCTCCACTGCTCGCGGTGCGCTCGCACCGCCTCGCTGACGACCCCGGCGTGGCGATTGGACAGCAGCAGCGAGCCCGGGTCGCAGACGCGCGCACGGATCACGCCGAGATCCCGGGCCGCATCGAAGAGGCTCGGGTACCAGCTCTCCCAGTCGGGGAGCAGTTGTTCCACCTGTTCCCGGAGTGTCATCACCCTGCGACGGTAGCCCAGGTGGCGTGACCGGGGCAATCGCATCCGCCAAGCGTTTCGCAAAGCACGCATCGGCACGGGAAGCGCTTGCGGCTATGCTGGCTCGATGGACTCACCAGTGGTTTTCAAGGCGCGCGGCCTGACCAAGATCTACCGCATGGGCGAGGTCGAGGTGGTCGCGTTGCGCAACGTCGATCTCGACCTCCACGGGGGCGAATTCGTCGTTCTCCTCGGCCCCTCGGGCAGCGGCAAGTCCACCCTGCTGAACATCCTCGGCGGGCTCGACACCGCCACCTCGGGCCATGTGCTGTACAGCGGCACCGACCTCACGGCAGCGAACGAGCGCGAACTCACGGCATTTCGCCGCGATCATGTCGGCTTCGTGTTCCAATTCTACAACCTGATCCCCAGCCTCACGGCGCGCGAGAACGTCGCCGCGGTGACCGAGATCGCCACCCGCCCGATGCGGCCGGAGGACGCGCTCGAGATCGTGGGCATGGGCAAGCGGCTCGACCACTTTCCCGCGCAGCTGTCCGGCGGCGAGCAGCAGCGCGTCGCCATCGCTCGCGCCATCGCGAAGAACCCGGCGGTGCTGCTCTGCGATGAACCGACCGGGGCGCTCGATTCGGCCACGGGGATCGTCGTGCTCGAGGCGCTGGAGCGCGCCAATCGCGAGCTCGGCACCACCACCGTCGTCATCACCCACAACATGGTCATCGCGGAGATGGCCGACCGCGTGATCCGGATGGCGGACGGCCAGGTCGCAGGCTCCGAGCGCAACGAGACGCGCAAGTCGCCCTCCGAGCTGCACTGGTGATGAAAGCGCTCGATCGCAAGCTGCTGCGGGATCTCTGGCACATGCGCGGCATGGCCGTGGCGATCTCGCTGGTCATGATCGGCGGCATCTCGACCTTCGTGATGTCGCGCGTCACTTATGAATCGCTCAAGATCACCCAGGCGCGCTACTACATCGACCAGCGCTTCGCCGACGTGTTCGCTGGCCTGGTGCGGGCGCCCGAGGCCGTGGCGGAGCGGTTCATCGAGCTGCCCGGCGTGAACCAGGTGGAGACACGCGTGGTGGCGCCGGTGAACCTCGAGGTGGAGGGTTTCGATGATCCGGTGACCGGGCGGATCATGTCGCTGCCGGAATTCGGGGAGCCACGCCTCAACGTGCCCTACCTGCGGCGCGGTCGCCTTCCGGCCCCGGCGGCGGACCACGAGATCGCAATCAACGAGGACTTCGCCGACGCGCATGGCTTCCAGCCTGGCGATCGCCTCGTCGCGGTCATCAAGGGCCATCGCAAGCGGCTCGACATCGTGGGCATCGCGCTCTCGCCGGAATACATGTACGCCATCCCGCCCGGCGCGCTCTTCCCAGACTACGAGCGCTACGGGATCCTGTGGATGAACCGCAAGGCCCTCGCGACGGCCTTCGACATGGATGGCGCGTTCAACGACGTCAGTTTCTCGTTGCAGCGTGGTGCTTCCGAACGCGACCTGATCGATCGCGTGGACCTCGTGCTCGCGCGCTACGGAGGGCTCGGTGCCTACGGGCGGGACGACCAGTTCAGCCACCGCTTCATCACCGAGGAACTGCGCGGCCTCGAGACGATGGCGACCATTTTCCCGGTCATCTTCCTCGGCGTAGCGGCGTTCCTGCTGAACGTCGTCATCAGCCGGCTGGTCGCGACGGAGCGTGAGCAGATCGGCACGCTGAAGGCGTTCGGCTATTCGACTGCGCAAGTCGCACTGCATTACATCAAGCTGGTGCTGTCGATCACGGCCTTCGGGCTCGTGGCCGGCACCGGGCTCGGCCTGTGGTTCGCCAAGGGGCTGAGCGGCATCTACCAGGTCTTCTACAGTTTCCCCTACCTGCATTTTGAGCTCGATCCGCTGATCCTCCTGCAGGCGGTGGCGGTCACGCTGGTCGCGGCGTTGGCGGGGACGGCGTTCGCCGTGCGCCGGGCCGCCGCGCTCCCGCCGGCGGAGGGCATGCGGCCTGAGCCGCCGCCGGTCTATCGCGCGACTTTCCTCGAGCGCCTCGGCCTGCAGCAGCGCCTGGCGGAGCCCTCCCGGATGATCGTGCGGCACATCGCGCGCCAACCATTGAAGGCGGGCCTCACGATGCTGGGCATCGCCGCGGCCTGCAGCATCCTGATGATCACCAACTTCCAGCGTGACGCGATCAGCTGGATGCTCGGGGTGCAGTACGGTCTCAGCAGCCGCGAGGACCTGACGGTGCTGTTCACCGATCCGACCCCGCGGCGCGCGCTCTATTCGATCAAGAGCCTCGAGGGCGTCGGGCATGTCGAGGGCTTCCGGGCGGTGCCCGCGCGCCTGGTGCACGGGCACCGCAGCCACCGGACCGCGATCGATGGCATCGAGCCCGGCGGCGAACTGCAGCGCGTGCTCGATGCCGCGCTCCACCCGGTCAGCATCCCGCCGCAGGGCATCTTGCTGACCGAGTACCTCGCCGAGGAGATCCTCCGCATCTCTCCCGGCGAGTTGCTCACTATCGAGGTGCTCGAGGGCAACCGCCCGGTGCTGCAGGTACCGGTGGTCGGCACGACGCGCGAGTACCTCGGCGTCAACGCCTACATGAGCCGGGAAGCGCTCAACGACCTGATGCGCGAGGGGCCGGCAATCTCGGGCGCACGCCTCGCGGTGGATCCGGAGCGGCAGGTCGAGATCTACGGCCGCCTCAGGGGCATGCCGCGCGTCGCCGGCACCATCGTCCGCGATACCGCCATCGAGCAGTTCAACGAGATGATGGAGCAGACGATCCTGTATTTCTCGTTCATCACGGCCTTGCTTGGCGGCTTCATCGCCTTCGGCGTGGTGTACAACTCCGCGCGCATCGCGTTGTCGGAACGCAGCCGCGAGCTGGCCTCCCTGCGCGTGCTCGGCTTCACGCGCGGCGAGGTCGCCTACATCCTGCTCGGTGAGATCGGACTGCTGACGCTGCTGGCCATCCCGCTGGGCTTCCTGTTCGGCTACGGCCTGTCCGGCTACCTCACCGTGGCGTTCTCTTCAGACCTTTACCGGATCGCGCTGGTCGTCGAACCGGCCACCTATGCGCTCGCCGCAACCATCGTGCTGGTATCGTTCGCCATCACCGGCGCATTGATATGGCGCAAGCTCGCCCGCCTCGACCTGATCGAGGTGCTGAAGACCAGGGAGTAGACCGTGCCGACAGGACGTTTCACAGGAATGCTCATCGTGGCCGCGGTGGTGGCGCTGGCCCTCGCGTGGGGGTTCTGGCCGCGCCCCGTGCTCATCGAGACCGGCGAGGTCACCCGCCGGCCGCTGCAGGTCTCGGTCGAGGAGGAGGGCCGCACGCGGGTCAGGGACCGATACGTGCTGTACGCGCCGGTCGCGGGTTTCCTGCGCCGCATCGAGCTCGACGTGGGCGATCCGGTCGCATCCGGCGTGGCGCTCGCCCTGCTGGATCCGCTCAGGCCCACGGTGCTGGATCCGCGCGCGCGCGCCGAGGCCGAGGCGCGCGTCTCGGGTGCGCGCTCCGCGCTGGCCCGCGCCGAGGCCGCGGCGCGGCAGGCACAGGCCGAGGCGGAGCTGGCTGCCGAGGAGTTCCGGCGTCGTGAGGATCTGCTGGCGGGCGGCCTGGTGTCGCGTTCCGAGTACGACCAGGCCCGCAGCCGCGCCCACGCGCTCGAGGCCGCCGCCCGGGGAGCCGCTTCGGCCGTCGAGGTGGCGCGCTACGATCTCGAGGCGGCGCTGGCGGCCCTGCACTACTCCGGGGCGCAGGATGCGGATACGCTCGTGGAAACGGTCGCGGTGCGTTCGCCGGTCGAGGGACGCGTGCTGAAGGTCGTCCAGGAGAGCGCGGGCGTGGTGCCCGCGGGGCATCCCCTGCTGGAGGTCGGCGACCCGCGCCGCCTGGAGGTCGAGGTCGAGGTGTTGTCGCGGGACGCGGTGCGCATCGAGCCGGGCGGGCGCGTGCTGTTCGAGCGCTGGGGCGGGGAAGACGTGCTCGAGGGCGTGGTGCGCACGGTGGAGCCGACCGGCTTCACCAAGTTCAGCGCGCTCGGCGTCGAGGAGCAGCGCGTGCTGGTCATCGCTGATATCCGTTCGCCACCGGAGGCCTGGCAGCGGCTTGGCGACGGCTACCGCGTCGAAGCCCGGTTCATCGTCTGGGAGCGCGAGGATGCATTGACCGTCCCCGCCAGCGCGCTGTTCCGGCGCGACGACGGCTGGGCGGTGTTCGTCGTCGAGGACGGACGGGCGCGATTGCGGACGGTCCGGCTCGGCCCGGGCAGCGGCCTGCTGACCGAGGTGGTCGAGGGGCTGTCTGCCGGGGACAGGGTGATCGTCCATCCGGACGATGCGGTGGACGACGGCGTGCGCGTGGAGCCGTTCCGCAAGTGATCGGCCGGGTGAAGGATTCCGTTATGGTCAGCGAAGCTTTTCCCAGCCAGACTGGAACTCGGTTCGCACTGTAGTATCAAGAGCATGGCAGCCAAGATCATCGACCTGCTGTTGCTGCATCCGCCGAGCGTGTACGACTTCCGCGAGAAGTCGATCCTCTACGGGCCCGTCAGCGACATGGTGCCGTCCTCGGTCGTCTTCGAGATCTATCCCATCGGTTTCCTGACCATGGCGGGCTACCTGAAGCAGCAGGGCATGCAGGTGCGCATCGTCAACCTGGGTCTGCGCATGCTCACCGACCCGAAGTTCGACGTGCGCAAGTTTCTCGCCAGGCTGCGGCCGAAGGCCATCGGCATCGACCTGCACTGGATGCCGCACTGCCACGGGGCCATCGAGATCGCGCGGCTCGCCAAGGAAGTTCATCCCGACGTGCCGGTGCTGTTCGGCGGCCTCTCGGCCACTTACTTCCACAAGGAGTTGCTGGAGTATCCCGAGGTCGATTTCGTGCTGCGCGGCGACAGCACCGAGCCGCCGCTGCACCAGCTGCTGGTGGCGCTCGAGCAGGGCGGGCCGCTGGACCAGATCCCGAATCTGACCTGGCGGGAGAACGGCGCGACGCGGGTCAATCCGCTCACCTTCATTCCGAAATCGCTCGACTACATCGACGTCCATCCCGAGCTGCTGATCGAGATGGCGATCCGTTACCGCGACTTCGCCAGCGTGCTGCCGTTCCAGGGCTGGCTGCGCAACCCGACCACCATGGTCCTGCCGCTGAAGGGCTGCGCCTTCGAGTGCGTCACCTGCGGCAGCTCGGCCTCGACCTGCGCGCACATGACGCTGCGCCGCAAGCCGGTGTTCCGCAGCCCGGTCAACCTGGCGGCCAACCTCGCCGCCATCAGCCGCCTGTCGCGCGGCCCGATCGTGATCCCCGGCGACCTGCTGCAGGGGGGGCGCAAGTACGCCACCAGCGCGATCGACGAGATGGCGGCGGCCGGCGTCACGAACCAGATCTGCTTCGAGTTCTTCGACGTGCCGCCGGTCGACTTCCTGCAGTACGTGGACAGCAAGCTGCCCAACTGGAGCTTCGAGGTCAGCCCGGAGAGCCACGACAAGGTCGTGCGCCATGCCATGGAAGGGCAGGCCGGCTACGAGAACGAGGCCATGGAGCACATGCTCCGCGAGGCGCTGAAGCTCAACTGCCATCGCATCGACGTGTTCTACATGATCGGGCTGCCCAAGCAGACCTACCAGTCGGTGATGGAGACCGTTGACTATTGCGAGCAGCTGTTCAAGTGGGGCGACCCCCGGCTGCAGTGTTTCATCTCGCCCATGGGGCCGTTTCTCGACCCGGGCAGCCAGATCTTCGAGGCGCCGGAAAAGTTCGGTTACCGCAAGTTCGCGCACACGCTCGAAGAGCATCGCCAGCTGCTCACCCAGCCGAGCTGGGAGCACATCCTCAACTACGAGACGGAGTGGATGACGCGCGCGCAGCTGGTGGATGCGACCTACGATTCGGCGGAGCGGCTCAACGAGCTCAAGCTGCGCTACGGCCGGATCAGCGCGCAGCAGGCCAAGGTGGTGGCGGACGGCATCGCCGAGGCGCGGCGCCTCAGGGCGCGGCTGAACGCCGGCATCAAGGGCGAGATGCCGCCGGCGGATGTTGAGAAGCTGCGCGGCGAGATCGCGCGCTTCAGCCAGAATACCGTTTGCGACAAGCAGGAGCTGTTCTGGCAGCGGCACATGCTGAGCTTCAGGCTCCCCGCGATCATGAAAGTGGCGATCAACTACCTCCGCAGCTGAGCCCGCCGCCGCCACGGTGGCGCAATGATCCTTTGTATTTTGCGCCGTAGTGGCTAATCTTGGGCGCATCGAAGGGGAGGTGCGCTCATCGAACAGGCAAACGTCGCGGAGATGTCCCTGCGTCGCCGCTTCCTGCTGTGGGTAGCGGAGCACGACGACCACTGGCTGTTCATCACGCTCTATATCGGCCTGGCGCTCGTGTTGAGCATGACGATCTCGCTGTTCTGGCTGGTCGCCGTGGTGGCGGCGCACGGCGTGCTGGAGTGGTTCGCGCTGGAGCGGCAGGGCATCACGGATCAACGGACCGGCCGCATCCTGTGGCACCTCAAGCTCGACATCGGGCTGGTGCTGGTTGCGCTCTGGCTGGGGCTGTACATCGACGTGCTGTTCGGCCTGGCGGGGCTCGGTGCGGCAGCCCGCGCCGGCGCGCAGACGGCGGCGCGGGTGGTCGCCTGGCAGCGCGCAATCCGCGGCGTGCTGATGACGGCTGACGAGGCGGCGCTCGTGGTCAAGGCCGTGGCCACGCGCAAGAATGGCAAGGTCCCGCCGAAACCGGAGCCCAGCGAGGAGCCAATGGACGGCCGCCTTCCGTGGCAGCGTTCCTGGAGCAGGGGTGACAAGTTCGCGGTTGTTTTCACGGTAGCCTGTGCCGTGCTGATTTTGCTGACGCCGGTACTGACCGACCACACCATCGGCTCGACGCTGGCCGTCCTCGCGGCCGACCTGCATCCCTGGCCCCCGGACTGAGCGCCACGGGCTCGCCCGAGTATTCCCCTCTGGCTGCGCACGCGGTATCTTTCCGGCGCCAGCCTCCCCCCAATCTCCCCTCAACCCCGGCGAGTTGTGCTCATGCATTCAATTGCTAGACTTGGCCGTGTGTTTATGTTGCGCGGTGGCCCAGCCCCGCTGTTCATTGCATCCATGGTGCTGGCGGGCTGCGGCCCTGCCCCGGAGCCCGCGCCCCGCCCGCCGGTCGAAGTGCTGGTGCAACGCGTGGAACCGCGGACAATCCCGGTAGTCACCTCCCGCGTAGCGCAGACCGAAAGCTCCCGCCAGGTCGAGGTGGTGGCGCGTGTGTCCGGTTTCCTCGAGCGCATCGCCTATCGCGAGGGCGGCCTCGTCCGCGAGGGCGAGGTGATGTTCGAGATGGATAAGAGGCCTTTCCAGGCGGACCTGGAGATGGCCCAGGGCGAACTCCAGGCTTCCGAGGCGCGGCTCGTGACGGCCACCGCCAACCTCGAGCGCACCAGGCCGCTCGCTGCGGCCGATGCCCTCAGCCAGAGCGACCTGGACCGTGCGGTGGGGGAGTTCAAGGCCGCGGAGGCGGCGGTGTTTTCCGCCCGCGCCGGCATCAAGCGCGCGGAACTGAATCTCGGTTACGCGACCATCCGTGCGCCGGTCACCGGCCTGGCGGGCCAGGCCGTGCAGCGCGAGGGCGCATTCCTGAATTCAACGGGGCAGTCGGCCAATCTTGCCTACGTCGCCAAGCTCGATCCGATCTGGGTGAATTTCAGCGTCTCGCAGAACGAGTCGACCCGGCGCGATGAACGCACGCGCTCGGGACTCTACGTGGCTCCGCCCGACGACCGCTACGTGGTGGAGCTCTTGCTCGGCGACGGGCGGGTTTTCCCGCATACCGGCGAGCTGGACTTCGCGGATCCGTCCTACGATCGCCGCACCGGCACGTTCACGGTCCGCGCCACGGTGCCCAATCCCGACTTGCTGCTGCGGCCCGGCATGTTCGTGACCGCGCTGCTCAAGGGCGCGACGCGTCCCGGGGCGATCGCCGTGCCGCAGCGGGCGGTCCAGAAGTCGTCCGACGGGCACATCGTCTGGCTGGTGAACGCGCAGGGCGCCGCCGAGCAGCGACCGGTGATCGCCGGCGACTGGATCGGCGACGAATGGGTCATTGAGCAAGGCCTGCAGGGCGGCGAGACCCTGATCGTCGACGGCTTCCAGCGGCTGGGTCCCGGCGCGCCGGTCAAGCCTGTTACCGCGGGCGCCGGCACCTCGCGGCCGGCAGACAGGTAAGGCCCGCATGGGCCCGGGCTTCTTCATCGACCGGCCGGTGTTCGCATCGGTCATCTCGATCGTGATCCTGCTCGCGGGCATCGCCGCGCTGCGCGCCACGCCTGTCGCGCAATATCCCGAGATCGCGCCGCCCACCGTGACGGTCACTGCGGCCTATCCGGGCGCAACGGCCGAGGTCATCGCCAACACCGTGGCCGCGCCCATCGAGCAGCTGGTCAACGGCGTTGACGGCATGATCTACATGTCTTCGACGAGCTCTTCGACGGGCGCGATGTCCCTGACCGTGACCTTTGAGCCAGGCACCGATCCCGATATCGCGCAAGTCAACACGCAGAACCGCGTCAGCCAGGCGCTCGCGCGCCTGCCGGAGGTCGTCACCCGCCAGGGCGTCAATGTCGAGAAGAAGTCCTCGACTTTCATGATGCTGGTCGGGTTTTACTCGCCGGACGACTCGATCGACCCGGTCTACCTGCAGAACTACGTCAATCTCTACGTGCTCGATGCGGTCAAGCGCGTGCCGGGCGCCAACCTGTCGGGCGTGTTCCCGCCGCCGGACGTGGCGATGCGCGTGTGGCTGAGGCCGGATCGCATGGCGCAGCTCGGCATCACGACTGCGGAAGTTGCGGGCGCGATCCGCGGGCAGAATCAGGCATTCGGCGTGGGGCAGATCGGCCAGGCGCCGGCCCCGGCGGGCACGCAGCAGAGCTTCCCGATCACCAGCCAGGGCATGCTGGCGACGGCCGCCGAGTTCGAGGACATCATCGTGCGCGCGGCCGACGGGTCCGGCGAGACGGCGATCGTGCGACTGCGGGACGTCGCGCGCGCGGAGCTCGGCGCGCAGAACTACCTGGTGAGCAGCAAGGTCAACGGCCGGACCGCCGCGGCCCTGGTCGTGTACCAGCAGCCGGGCGCCAACGCGATCGAGACGTCCACGCGGGTGCGCGCCCTGCTCGAGGAACTGTCGGCCGGCTTCCCCGAAGGGCTCGAGTACAAGGTCGTGATGGATACCAGCCTGTTCACCGCCGCTTCGATCGAGAAGGTGATTCACACCTTCTTCGAGGCCGTCGTGCTCGTGGTGCTGGTGGTGTTCCTCTTCCTGCAGAGCCTGCGTGCGACGATCATTCCGACGCTCGCGGTGCCGATCGCGATCATCGGCGCGTATATCGGCATCTACGCGCTCGGTTTCTCGACCAACATGCTGACCCTGTTCGGCATGATCCTCGCGATCGGCCTGGTGGTGGACGACGCGATCATTGTCGTGGAGGCGGTGGAGCACAAGATGGCCACCAAGGGCATGTCGCCGCGCGAGGCCTCGAAGGAGGCGATGCAGGAGCTGACCGGCGCACTGATCTCCATCGTGCTGGTCCTGGCCGCGGTGTTTCTGCCGGTGGCCTTCCTCGGCGGCATGACCGGCACGCTCTACAAGCAGTTTGCGATCACCATCGCGCTCGCGATGGTGTTCTCGGGCATCGTGGCGCTGACCCTGGCGCCGGCGCTCGCCGCGCTGATCCTGAAGCCCGGCCATGCCGAGAAGAAAGGGTTTTTTCTCTGGTTTGAGCGGGGCTTCGGACGCGTCACCGACGTCTACGTCGACGGCGTTCGCTGGCTGATTCGCCACAAGGCGGTCGGTGTCGGCCTGTTCGCCGCGACGCTGGGCGGCGTCTATGGGATGTTCACCGTCCTGCCGTCGAGCTTCGTGCCGGACGAGGACCAGGGGTACATCTTCGCGGCCGCCATGCTGCCCGATGCCGCGAGCCTGGAGCGGACCACCGCGCTCACCGACCAGGTGACGGAGACATTGTTGCGGCACCCGGCGATCTCCGACGCCGCACAGATCGACGGCTTCAGTCTCTTCGACGGCCAGACCCGCACCAATGCCGGCGCGATGTTCGTCGCGCTCAAGCCATTCGAGGAACGGAGCGGCAAGGGCGAGTCCTCGTTCGCCACCGTGGCCGAGCTGCAGCGGCAGCTTGGGGCGCTAAAGTCCGGGCTGGTGTTCCCATTGAACCCGCCGGCGATCCCCGGCCTCGGCGTCACCGGCGGATTCGAGTTCTTCCTGCAGGACCGCAGCGGCGGCGACCCGATCCAGCTCGAGCGGGTGACCCGGCAGTTCATCGCGGCGGCCAACGCCAGGCCGGAGCTGGCCGGCGTGTCGACCACCTTCTCGGCGGCACAGCAGCAGCTCCATCTCGACGTCGACCGCGCGCGCGCGGAGCTGCTGGGCGTCCCGGTGCAGGACGTCTACGCGACGCTGCAGGCCTATTTCGGCTCGATGTACGTCTCGCAGTTCACCCAGTTCGGCCGCATCTGGCAGGTCATCATCCAGGCGGAGGCGGGCTATCGCGACGAGCCGGCCGACCTCGACAACATTTACCTGGTGTCGCGGCACGGCGAAACGCTGCCGTTGTCCGCCGTCGCGACCCACCGCTATGCCGCCGGGCCGACCCTCTTGAGCCGCTTCAACGGCTTCCCCGCCGCGAAGATCACCGGCAGCGCGGCGCCGGGCTTCAGCTCGGGTCAGGCGCTGACCACCATGGAGGAGGTCGCCGCCGAGGCGCTGCCGGAAGGTTACGCATTCGCGTGGGCGGGCCAGGCCTACGAAGAGAAGAAGGCGGGCGGGACCTCCGCGATCGCCTTCGTGTTCGGCATCATCATGGTGTTCCTGATTCTCGCCGCGCAGTACGAGAAGTGGACGCTGCCGCTGGGCGTCCTGCTGGCGGTGCCGTTCGCCATTTTTGGCGCGCTGCTGATGACCTGGGGCCGCGGGCTCGAGAACGACGTCTACTTCCAGGTCGGCTTGGTCACGCTGATCGGCCTTGCCGCGAAGAACGCCATCCTGATCACGGAGTTCGCTGTCGAGAACATGCGCGCGGGCATGTCGGCGGAGGACGCCGCCGCGGAGGCGGCGCGCATGCGCCTCAGGCCGATCGTCATGACGTCGATGGCGTTCATTCTGGGCTGCGTCCCGATGGCCATCGCCACCGGGCCGGGCGCCAACAGCCTGCATGCCATCGGCACGGGCGTCATCGGCGGCATGCTCGCCTCGACGCTGATCGCGTCGTTTTTCGTGCCGCTGTTCTTCGTCCTGCTCGAGGGGCGGCACAAGCCGAAGGGCGCGGTCCCGGCCCCTGCCGCAGCGGCCGCCGGCACGAGCCGCCCGGCGCCGGGCGAGGCCTGAAGCATGCGCGCCTGCTCGTGCTGGATCGCGCTGATCGTCACGGGGTTGCTGGTGGCAGGCTGCGCGGTCGGGCCCGACTACGCGCGGCCGGACGTCGACCTGCCGCAGGACTGGCGCGTGGCTGCCGGTGAGGCCGATGACCTCGCGAACAGCCGCTGGTGGACCCAGTTCGACGACCCAGTGCTCGATGAGCTGATCGCGACGGCACTGGCGGAGAACCTCGATATCAGGCTCGCGGCCGCGCGGGTGGCGCAGTTCGCGGGCGCGCTCGAGACGACGCGTTCGCGCCTGCTGCCGCAGGTCGGCTACGGGGTCGGCGCGGGCAGGACGCGCTCGAGCGAGTTCCTGCTCCCCGCGGGCGCCGACCCGTACGGCACCCAGTACCAGGCGGCGATCGGCGCGAGCTGGCAGCTCGACCTGTTCGGCCGACTGCGGCGCGAGTCGGAGGCGGCCCAGGCCAGGGTGTACGCCAGCGAGCAGGGCCGGCGCGGGGTCATGCTGTCCGTGGTCAGCAGCGTCGCTGCCACCTACATCGCGCTGCGCGCCCTCGATCAGCAGCTCGAGATTTCGCGGGTCACCGCGGAAAGTTATCAGCAGACGCTGCATCTCTTCGAGTTGCGCCACCAGCACGGCGTCGTTTCCCGGCTCGAGGTCGCGCAGATCGAGTCGCAGCACCAGCAGGCGCTGGCGGTCATTCCCACGCTGGAAGGACAGATCGCGGCGCAGGAGCACCTGCTGTCCATCCTCCTCGGCCGGCACCCGGGCCCGATCGCTCGAGGGCGCTCGCTGGTGGAACTGTCGGTGCCGGCTGTGCCCGCGGCGCTGCCCGCGGCGCTCCTCGAGCAACGCCCCGACATCGTCCAGGCGGAGCAGGACCTGGTCGCCGCCAACGCGGATGTCGGCGCGGCCCGCGCGTTGTACTACCCGGATTTCACCATCACCGGCACCCTCGGCCAGCTGAGCACCGCCGCCGGCGACCTGCTCGAGAGCGCCGCCCGCACCTGGGCGATCGATGCCGCCGTGACCGGCCCGATCTTCACCGGCGGCGGCGTCGCCGGGCGTGTCGCCTCCGCGGAGGCGGCCCGCGAAGCGGCGGTGCTTGCGTATCGGCTCGCGATCCTCAACGCACTGCGCGAGGTCAACGACGCGCTGGCCGGGACGCGCGCCAGCGCCGACAACTACGCCGCCCTGCAGCGGCGGAGCGCGGCGCTGCAGGAATACGCGCGGCTCGCGAGGATGCGGTTCGATGGCGGCGCCGCGAGCTACCTCGAGGTGCTGTTCGCGGACAACGAGCTGTTCGCCGCCGAGCTCGCCGCGGTCGCGGCCAACCAGGCCCGCTATGCCAGCCTGGTCGAGATCTACAAGGCCATGGGCGGGGGCTGGGTCGACGAGGCCGATGCGCTCGCCGCGACGCCCTGATCCGACCCTCGCGGGGGGCGCGCGCCGTCGGGAACTCGCGCGTCGCGCCTAGGCGCCTGGTCGCATCCCCTTCCGGCGTTCGCGTTCCATGCGCCGCCCGATCCGCCGGGCGAGAATGCCGTGCGCGCGCCGTCCCAGCGGATAGCGCCAGGCGAGCACCAGCATCGGGATCAGCAGCAGGCAGGGCCAGCCGACGAACGCAAGCTTGAGGCCGAGCACCGCCTCGGGCGACAGCGCTTCACGCGCCGTGAAGCCGAAGAAGGCCGGAATCGACAGAGCGATCGCCCCGCCGATGCCCTGGTTGAGCTTCGTGACCAGCGCCTGGAAGGAGAAGAAGATCGCCGCGCGGTCCTGGCGGTTGCGCCAGATGTCGTAGTCGACGATATCGGCGAGCAGCGAGGGCAACGCGATCGACGAGAGCCCGAGGAAGAAACCAAAGCTGGTCATGATGCCGATCATCGGCTTGAGCGCCCCGGGGCCGGGCTCGACCCAGGGCACCATCAACAGCGTCGCGATCATGCCGCCCGCCGCTGCCGCCCAGGCCCGGTGCTTGTCCACGTGCTTCATGACCTGCAGCCACAGCGGCATGCCCAGGGCCATCGCCAGCGTCATCGGGAGCGCGATGTGCGGCACCTTGTCCGGCAGTCCCAGGTACTGGCTCGTGTAGATCACGAACAGGCTGGCGACGGCGCCGGTCGCGAGTCCGAACAGCACCTGGGTGACGAGGAAATACTGCAGTGGACGCGTGTCACGCAGCGCGCGCCACAGGTCTCCGGGCTGCACGGGGCGGGCCCGAACGCGGCGCTCGGGCTCCGGCACGGTAAGGCACATCAGCGCCACGAACAGCGGCAGCCCGACCATGATGAACAGCGCGAGGGCGCGCATTACCTCCGGGCTGAACTCGGTGGTCCCGCCGATCAGCAGCATCGGCGAGGCCATGAACAGGATGCCTCCGGCGAACCCCAGCAGCTGGCGCCACAGCGCAATGCGCGAGCGCTCGTGGTAGCCGGTGGACAGCTCCGCCGCCATGGCGGTGTGCGGGATCTCGACGAGCGTCCAGCCGAGCGTCACCAGCAGGTACCACAGCAGCAGGTGCCCGAGTCCCGCGTCGCCGCCGGGGTTGAACAGGAACCAGGTGCTCGCGGCGACGACCGCCGCGCCGAGGATCATCCAGGGTTTGCGGGTGCCGGAGCGGTCCGAGAGGTACCCGATCAGCGGATCCGTCAGGCCGTCGAACAGCCTGGCGATCAACGTGGCCGTCGCGAGCCCCGCGAGCGTCACCGCGCTGTACTCCAGGTAGAAGTTCGGCAGGATCGCCGCCGTGGGCGACATCAGCATGGACAGCGGCAGGTTGACCAGCCCGAACAGCACGAGCATGAGCGTCGGGAGTCGGGCGTGGGTGGTGCTCATCGCTCTCGGCCTTGGCTCGACGTCAATCCGGATTCTGCCTCTGAGCCGCGGAACCATGCGCGCCGCGCAGCGGATGGCGAATGTTACCCTATCCCAAAGTCGACTCTGGCGAGCTGTCCGGGGTCTGCATGTTCGAACACATCATCCAGCGAGGACACTCATCGATGGCTTTCAACCGCAACCATGCCCGACCCTTGTGCTCGGACGCCGAGTACAAGCTGTTCACCGCGAGCCTCGGGGACGAAATTGGCGACCTGACCCCTGCGCAGCTGCGCAGCAAGATCCAGCGGACACGCCGGCTGCGCGACAAGTATCGCGACCTGCTGAAGCGGCAGCGGCTCGCGAACAGGGCGCGCACGGGCACGAAGAAAGGCGCGCGGCCGGAGACCAACGTCCGCACGGCCGACAAGGCGAAGCTCTTCGATGAAGCGCTGGCGCGCTTCCAGGCGCGGGCCGACAAGCTCACGGCCGCCGCGGAGCGCGAGGCCAGGCGCAAGGCGGCCAAGACGGCGCTCAAGGGCCAGGTCGCGGCGAAGGAGCAGGCCGGCGAACGGCGCGCTGCCGCACTGTCCAAGGGAAAACCCCGGGGCCGCACGGCGACCGGCGCGACCGGCTACGCGAGCGAGTCGGCGCATGGGTCCGCACTCGACAAGCTGGCCCGCGACACCCGTGCCGGCGCGCGCAAGGGCCAGAAGAATGCCGCCGGCGCACGCAGCCAGGCGAGGCGCGACCGCCGCGGCTGACGAACGGGGACATTGCTGAAATCCCGGTTTCAGCAGTGTCCCCCTTAGCTCAGGGCACCACCGCAGCTCGAGCCCTGCCCGGCGGTGCAGCCGTAGCAGTGATCGCCAACGGCGATCTCTCGCGGGACATCGCTGGTCGCCAGCAAGTCACGGAGGTGCGTCCGTTGCCGCGTACCGCCCAGCGGCAGGCCGAGCATCTGGTTGAAGTCGCAGTCGTGCAGGTATCCCTGGTAGTCGACGCTGACCAGGTTGCGGCACATGACGTTGCGCAGGTTATCGGCCCGGTAGGAATTCTTCAGCAGGGCCATGTAGTCCTCGTACTGTCCCTTCGCGAGCAGCACCGCCCCGAAACGCTTGATCGGCATGTTCGTGATCGTGAACAGCGCGTTGAACACGATGCCGAACTCCTCGCGTAGCAGGCGCTTGTAGTCGGCCTCGAGCGCCTGCTGCGGGGGCGGCAGCGACGGACCGAGCGGGTTGTAGACCAGGTTCAGCACGAGGCCCGAGTCCGGCTTGCCGTAACCGAGCGCGTTCAGCTCCTGCAGCGCGCTGATGGAGGCCTCGAACACCCCGTTGCCGCGCTGCGCGTCCACGTTCTCCTGCGAGTAGCAGGGCATGGAGGCGACAGCTTCCACACGGTGGGCCGCGAGGAACTCTCCAACCCACTCGTAGCCGGGTTCCCGCATGATCGTCGGGTTGAGCCGGTCCATCACGTGGATGCCTCGCGCCCGCGCCTCGCTCACCAGCCAGCGGAAATCCGGGTTCATCTCGGGGGAGCCGCCGGTGAGATCCATGATCCCGACGCCGTGGCGCCCGGCGACCTCCAGCGCCAGCGCCATCGTCGCCCGGTCCATCAGTTCCTTGCGCGTGGGCCCCGCCGCCACGTGGCAATGCACGCAGGCGATGTTGCACAGGTAGCCGAGGTTCAGCTGCAAGGTATCGAGCCGCTCGCGGCGGATGCGTGGGAAATCCGTCTGCAGCAACAGTGGCAGCGTGTCACGCATGGTGCTGGCTCGGCCTCGTGTCCGGGTCGCCGGCGCGCGGCCCCGGTTTGCGGAAGGGATTGAGGAGCAGTGAGACCAGCCCCTGGTCGCGCGGTTCCCGCCAGTCCTCCAGCCCGACGGGCATGCGCCGCTCGTCCTCGGCCGGGTCCACGGTGTAGCTGCCGAACAGCCGGTCCCACGCGGACAGGTGGAAGCCGTAGTTGCTGTCGGTCTCGATCCGCCGGGTCGAGTGATGGATACGGTGCATCGAGGGCGTGACGAACACCCAGCGCAGCCTGCGGTCGAGCGCGCGCGGGAAGGCGACGTCGGTGTGGGTGAACAGCGAGCCGAGGCTCAGCAGCACCTCGAAGGCGAGCACCGCCGCCGGGTGGGGACCAAGCAGCGTGATCAGTCCCAGCTTGATGCCCATGGAGAGCGCGATTTCCAGCGGATGGAAGCGCACCCCGGTGGTCACGTCGAAGGCCGTGTCGCAGTGATGCACCCGGTGCAGCCGCCAGAGCAGCGGCCACATGTGCATGAGGCGGTGCTGCCAGTATATTGCCAGGTCCAAGAGCACCACCGCGGCCGGGATCGCCAGCCAGGCGGGCCAGTCCAGCCAGCCGAACAACCCGCCACCATGGATATTCATCGCCCAGGCCACGGCGAGCACCGGGAAGCCGATGCGCAGCACCAGCGTGCCGATGAGCACCAGCCCGGCGTTTACCAGCTGGCGCCGCGCGAACCGCCCGTCACCGCGCGCGGGCCAGCGCCGCTGGGCGGCAAGCAGCACGAGCAGCAGCCCGAAGAACGCCCCCAACCGGACGAACGCTTCACTGGAATCGATAGTCATGCAGCGCAGGTTGCCTCGTCGCGTGGGGCGGTCGCAAGATACGAGACCACCCGCGGGGGTTAGAATTCCCCGCACAGCCACGTCTCCAGCCCCCGGTGGATCTGTTTGAGGCGGCCGCGCGATTACAATCGCGTACCGTCCGGTCGACCGACTTCCATCCTCAGCAGGCCCCGATGTTCAGCAAGCTCCTCAAGTGGACTCTTCCCGTACTCGTGCTGTTCGCCGCGCTCGCGGGAGGCAGATTCATCATCTCGCAGCGTCCGGCCGCGCCGCAGTTCGACCCGCCCCAGGTGCCGGTGTCCATCGACGCGATCCGCACGGTGCCCGAGGATTACCGCGTCGTCATCCGCAGCGAGGGGACGGTCGAGCCGCGCACCGAGAGCACGCTGATTCCCCAGGTCTCCGGGCAGATCGTGGCGATCTCGCCCTCGTTCCGCGAGGGCGGTTTCTTTGAGAAGGGCGACGTCCTCGTCACGCTGGATCCGCGCGACTACCAGCTGGCCATCGCCAGCGCCGAGGCACAGGTGGCCCAGGCCGAGTCGGCGCTCGAGCAGGAGCTGGCCCAGGCCAAGGTGGTCGAGGACGACTGGCGCATGCTGGGCCGCCAGGCCCCGGAGCTCGGTCTGCGCAAGCCGCAGATCGCGGCCGCGCGTGCCACGCTGCTGTCCGCCCAGGCGCAGCTGGAGCGGGCGCGCTTCGACCTCGAGCGGACCCGGATCCGCGCCCCCTACGATGGCCAGGTGCTGGAAAAGAACGTTGACGTGGGGCAGTTCGTCTCGACAGGCACCCTGCTCGCGCGGGTCTATGCGACGGACTATGTCGAGATAAGACTGCCGCTTTCCAGCCGCCAGCTCGAGTTCGTGGACTTGCCGGAACGCTTCCGTGGCGAGACCGCGCAGCGCGGCACCGCCGGTCCGGAGGTCGTCGTCAAGGCGACCATCGGTCGCCAGGAATGGCGCTGGTCCGGACGCATCGTGCGCGCCGAGGGCGCGATCGATACCCGCACGCGCCAGCTGTTCGTCGTCGCGCAGGTGGATGACCCCTACGAGCCCGGCGCGGACGGCCAGCCGCCGCTCAGGATCGGCCAGTTCGTCGAGGTCGAGATCGTCGGCAGGACCCTGGCGAACGCGTTCGTGCTCCCGCGCAGCGCGCTGCGCGACGGCGGCGAGCTGTTGCTCGTGGATGACGAGAGCCGCCTGCAGCGCCGGCCCGTCACGGTCGTGTGGACCGACGGCGAACACGCCGTCGTCACGGCAGGACTGGAGGCCGGCGAGGTGGTCAACATCACGCCGCTGGCGGTCGCAGCCGGCGGCACGCTCGTCGCGGCGACGATCGATGGCGTGGCGCCCGCGCCGCGCCGCGGGCCGCAGTCCGACCGGGTGACCGCGGAGGGCGGCGCGCAATGAAGGGCATGATCGCCTGGTTCGCGCGCAACGACGTCGCGGCGAACCTGCTGATGGTGACCCTGCTCGGACTCGGCGCCTGGGCGCTGACGGCGAAGATCCCGCTGGAAGTGTTTCCGGCCTTCGAGTTGCGCTCGGTCACGGTCCGGGTGCCGTTCCCCGGCGCGACCCCGGCGGAGGTCGAGGAAGGCGTCACGGTGAAGATCGAGGAGGCCATCCAGGACCTCGACGGGATCAAGCGGCTCCGCTCCACAGCGGTCGAGGGCCTGGGGACCGTGATCGTGGAGGTCGATTCGCGCAGCGACCCGCGCGAGCTCATGAACGACGTGAAGGCGCGGGTGGATGCGATCTCGACCTTCCCTGCGGACAGCGAGCGGCCGGTGGTCTACGTGCCGGAGATCCGGCGGGACGTCATCACGGTAGTCGTCTCCGGCGAATTGCCGGAACACGAATTGCGCCTTGTCGCGGAGCGGGTACGGGACGAACTCGTGGATCTCGAGGAGATTACCCAGGTCGAGCTGGACGGCGTGCGGCCTTACGAGATCTCGATCGAGATTTCCGAGCAGACCCTGCGGGAGTACGGGCTGACGCTGGAGCAGGTGGCCGCGGCGGTGCGGCGCACCTCGCTGGATCTCGCGGCCGGCTCGGTGCGCACCACCGGGGGAGAGGTGCTGATCCGCACCCAAGGACAGGCGCGCGCCGGCCGGGAGTTCGAGGACATCGTCGTGCGCGGCGAGGCCGGGGCGCGGCTCACCATCAAGGACCTCGGCGTCGTGCGCGATGCCTTCAGCGAGGATCCGCTCGAGTTCCGCTACAACGGTCGCCCTGCCGCGTTCATCGACGTTTACAGGGTCGGCGAGCAGAGCGCCATCGAGGTGGCGCGGGTGGTGCGGGACTACATTGCCTCCTCGCCACCCTGGCTGCCCCCGGGCGTGGAGCTGGATTACTGGCGCGACCAGTCCCGCGTGGTGCAGGCGCGTCTGAATACGCTGCTGAAGAGCGCGCTCCAGGGCGGCATCCTGATCCTGATCCTGCTGACCCTGTTCCTGCGGCCCGCGGTGGCGTTCTGGGTGGTGGTCGGCATCCCGGTCGCGTTCATGGCGGGGATCGCGCTGATGCCGGTGCTCGGCGTCACGATCAACCTGATCAGCCTGTTCGCGTTCATCCTGGTGCTCGGCATCGTCGTGGACGACGCCATCGTCACCGGGGAGAACATCTTTACCCGGCTGCAGAAAGGCGAGGATCCCCTCGAGGCGGCCATCAAGGGCACCCAGGAGATCGCCGTGCCGGTGACCTTCGGCATCCTGACGACCGTGGTCGCCTTCATGCCGCTGCTCATGATCGAGGGGGTCCGCGGCCAGATCTTCGCGCAGATCCCGCTGATCGTGATTCCCGTGCTGTTGTTCTCGCTGGTCGAGTCAAAGCTGATCCTGCCTGCCCACCTGAAGCACGTCCGGATCCGCGGCGGCGCCAGCGACGGCCCGCTGAGCAGGCTGCAGGCCAGCGTCCAGCGCGCCCTCGAGCGCGGTACGCAGGCTGCGTACCGCCCGGCGCTGCGTTTCTCGCTGCGCAACCGCTACCTGGCCGGCACGCTGTTCACGGCCGTTGCCATCATCCTGTTCAGCATCGCGATCGGTGGCCACCTGCGCTTCATATTCTTCCCGCGCATCCAGGCGGAGACTGCATCGGCAACCTTGACGATGCCGCCCGGCACGCCTTTCGAGGCGACCGCGGAGGCGATCCGGCGCGTCAACGCGGAGGCGGAGAACCTGCGCGAGCGCTACATCGATCCCGAGACGGGTGAGAGCGTCATCATGGGAATCCTCGCCTCGGTCGGTTCCGCGGGGGGCGGCTCCGCGCCGCGCACCGACATCGGCCGGGTCGTGTTCGAGATCGTGCCACCCGAAGACCGCACGCTCGAGGTCACGAGCGCGGACCTGGTGCGCGAATGGCGCGAGGCTATCGGACCCATTCCCGGCGCGAAGGAGCTGAGCTTCCGCGCCGAGATCGGCGGCGGCGGCTCGCCGCTCGACATCCAGATCACGGGGCTCGACTTCGTGGTCCTGCGCGCGCTCGCCGGCCAGGTGCGCGAGCGGCTCGAGACCTACCCGGGCGTGTTCGACATCACGGACAGCTTCGAGGACGGCAAGCAGGAGATCAAGTTGCGGATCCGTCCGGAGGCGGAGCTGCTCGGCATCACGCTCGAGGACCTGGCCCGCCAGGTCAGGCACGCGTTCTTCGGCTTCGAGGCCCAGCGGATCCAGCGCGGCCGCGAGGAGGTGCGGGTCTACGTTCGTTACCCGGAGGCGGAACGCCGCTCGCTGGACAACCTCGACACGATGCGCATCCGCACCCCGGCGGGCGCAGAGGTGCCCTTCGCCGAGGTCGCGAGCGCCGAATTCGGCCGCGGCTTCGCCCAGATCCGCCGCGTCGATCGCAACCGGACGATCAATGTCACAGCGGACGTGAACAAGGAGACCGCCGACGTCGAGGCGATCAAGCGCGACATCGCGGCGTTCCTCGCCGAGGCCGTGCCGGGTTACGCCGGGGTGAATTTCACGCTCGAGGGCGAGGCGCGCGAGCAGCGCGAGTCTTTCGGCAGCCTCGGCTACGGCCTGCTGTTCGTGCTGTTCATGATCTACGCGCTCCTCGCCATCCCGTTCCGTTCCTACCTGCAGCCGCTGATCGTGATGAGCGTGATCCCGTTCGGCGCCGCCGGCGCCATGCTCGGGCACATGATCATGGGCATGAGCCTTACGATCATGAGCCTGATGGGCATGCTGGCGCTGACCGGCGTGGTGGTGAACGACAGCCTTGTGCTGGTGGACTACATCAACAAGCGCCGCGCCGAGGGCATGCCCCTTATGGAGGCGGTCAGCACCGCGGGGATCGCGCGCCTGCGTCCCGTGCTGCTCACCTCGCTGACGACCTTCGCGGGCCTGACGCCGCTCATTTTCGAGAAATCCACCCAGGCGCAGTTCCTGATTCCAATGGCCGTCTCGCTGGGGTTCGGCATCCTGTTCGCGACCTTCATCACGCTGCTGCTGGTGCCGCTGAATTACCTCGTGCTGGAGGACCTGCGGCGCCTGGCAGGCCGGACCCTGGGGCGCAAGCCGGCCTCCGCGAGCGGCGAGGTGGCGGCCAGAGGCTGAGAGCGCCGCTTATGACGCGGCGCAAGAAATAATCCGGTCGTTTTTGCTGCACAATATCGCCTCTGCAAAGCCGACGACCGGAACCGGTATATGAGCAAGAACGCGTACAGCTACGAAGAATTGCTGCAGGCCGGCAGGGGCGAGCTGTTCGGCAAGGATCGGGCGCGGGCGCCGCTGCCGCCGATGCTGATGGTGGACCGCATCACCAGCATCACCGCCGACGGTGGTGCGCATGGCCTCGGCCAGATCGTGGCGGAGCTCGACATTCACCCGGACCTCTGGTTCTTCAAGTGTCACTTCGAGTCGGACCCGGTCATGCCGGGCTGCCTCGGGCTCGACGCCATGTGGCAGCTGATCGGTTTTTTCCTGTGCTGGAGTGGCGGGCCGGGGCGCGGGCGCGCGCTCGGCGTCGGTGAGGTCAAGTTCACCGGCCAGGTGCTGCCCACGGCCAGGCTGGTCACCTACAGGATCGACATCAAGCGGATGATCCTGCGGCGGCTGGTCATGGGCATCGCGGACGCGACCATGAGCGTGGACGGGCGCGAGATCTACACGGCGACCGACCTGAAGGTCGGCCTGTTCACTTCGACCGATTCTTTCTGAGGGAGGTCCCATGCGTCGCGTCGTCGTCACCGGCTTCGGCATCGTCTCGAGCATCGGCAACAACAACCAGGAGGTCCTTGCGTCGCTGCGCGAGGGCCGTTCCGGCATCCGCTTCAACGAGGAGTACAAGGAGCTGGGTTTCCGCAGCCACGTGTGCGGGCCGGTGGAGATACCGCTCGCCGAGCTGATCGACAGGAAGCTCAAGCGCTTCATGAGCGACGCCGCGGGGTACAACTACGTCGCGATGCGCGAGGCTATCGAGATGGCCGGCCTCGAGGAGCACGACATCAGCAACCCCCGCACCGGGCTGATCGTCGGCTCCGGCGGGGCATCGACCGAGAACGTGTTCTGGACTGCCGACACCGTGCGCCAGAAGGGCGCGCGCAAGGTCGGCCCCTACATGGTGACGCGCTGCATGTCGTCGGCGATCGCGGCGAACCTCGCGACGGCCTTCAAGGTCAAGGGCGTCAGCTACACGATCAGCTCCGCCTGCGCGACCAGCGCGCACTGCATCGGCAACGGCGCGGAACTGATCCAGCTGGGCAAGCAGGACATCGTGCTCGCGGGCGGCGCCGAGGAGCTGCACTGGGGCACCTCGGTGATGTTCGACGGCATGGGGGCGTTGTCCTCGAAGTACAACGACACGCCGGAGAAGGCATCGCGGACCTATGACGCGGATCGCGACGGCTTCGTGATCTCCGGCGGCGGCGGCATCGTGATCCTCGAGGAGCTCGAGCGTGCGCGCGCCCGCGGCGCGAACATCGTCTGCGAGCTGGTCGGCTACGGCGCCACCTCCGACGGGGCCGACATGGTGCAGCCGTCGGGCGAGGGCGCGGTGCGCTGCATGCGCATGGCGCTCGAGGGCCTGGAGGGCCCGGTGGACTACCTCAATACGCACGGCACCAGCACCCCGGTCGGCGACGTCAAGGAACTGGAGGCGATCCGCGAGGTGTTCGGCGCCGCCACGCCGCCCACAGCCTCGACCAAGTCGCTGGCGGGGCATGCGCTCGGCGCCGCCGGCGTGAACGAGGCGATTCACGCGCTGCTGATGATGCAGCACGACTTCATCGCCGCGTCCGCCAACATCGAGCGGCTCGATCCGGCCGCGGAAGGCTTCGACATCGTGCGCCAGCGCCGCGATGGCGTGCGCCTGGACACCGTCATGTCGAACAGCTTCGGCTTCGGCGGCACCAACGCGACGCTGGTGTTCCGGCGGATCTAGCCGCGGGTTTCCGTCTTGGCGAGCAGCACCGGCAGCAGCGTCATGTTGGCGAGCAGCGCCGCCGTCATCGCCAGGCCGGTGAGCAGGCCGAACAGGATGGTCGGGATGAACGCCGACAGCGCCAGGACCGAGAAGCCGAGCACGATGGTGATGCTGGTGTAGTACAGCGCCCGGCCGATCGAGCCGTGGCAGCGCGCGATCGCGCCCCACGGATCCCCGTCGAGGGCGATCTCCTCGCGGTACCGGTGCACGTAATGGATGGTGTTGTCCACGCCGATGCCGATGGTGATCGCCGCGATCGTCACCGTCATCAGGTCGAGCGGAATCCTCGCCCAGCCCATCAGCCCGAGGACGAGCGCGGCGGATAGCAGGTTCGGCAGGATGCCCAGCGTCGAGTAACGCCAGGAGCGGAACAGCACCAGGAACATCAGCATGATCGCAATGAACACCACGCCCAGCGTGAGGATTTGCGAGCGGAACAGGCCCTGCAACATGTTGTTGTAGAGCACCATCATGCCGGAGAGCTGCACCTGCTCCGCGCCATAACCCATCTCTTCGGAAATATGGCTGTGGATCTCCTGCAGCATCGCGTTCCTGCGCAGGTCCGGCGCGGACTCGTAGACACGGATGCTGAACCGGACCTGGTTGCCATCCGGCGAAAGATAGGGGTTGAACAGGGCCTCTTTAACGGCCTCGGGCAGGCGTCGGTAGAACACCGACAGGTAGAAATCCTCGCTCAGCACCCGCGGCTCGAGCGCGCCGAACATGTCCATGGCCGTCGCGATCGACAGCACCTTGCCCGTGCCGGGCAGCGACTCGAGGTACTCGTGCACCGCGCGCACCTCGGGCAGGCGAGCGCTGTTCAGCCAGTAACTCGTGCTGGCGATGCCGGCTTCCTCAGCGAAGTCGTCGGGCAGCTCGAATTCGTCCAGGTAGTCGTCGTCTTCGTCGGGCTCCAACGGCGGCGCGTCGATAATGACGTCCAGCGGTGTGGTGCCGCCGAGCTGCTCGTCGATGAGCCGCATGCCCTGGTAGATCTCGGTGCTCTTCTTGAAGTAATCGATGAAGCGATTCTCGATCGACAACTGGAACGTGCCCGAAACACCGGCGACGGCCAGCACCGCGGCGACCAGCAGCGTGGTCCCCGGCCGTGCGGTGATCGCTCTCGCGAGGGACCCCGTGATGGCGCCGGTGATGTTGCGCAGCTCGACGGGGCGGCCGGCCTTCAGCAGCAGCAGCGCGGCCGGGAAGATCGTGAACGACAGGATGAAGGCAATGCCCAGGCCGATGACCATCATCCAGCCGAAATCGATCACCGGGCGGATGCCACTCACGAGCAGTGAGCCGAACGCCACCATCGTGGTCAGCGCCGTGTACAGGCAGGGCGTGAACTTGCTCAGCACGGTCTCGCGCACCAGCACCGCCTGGTCGTGGTCCGGGTGCAGCTCGTGTAACTCGCGGAAGCGCACGATGAGGTGAATCACCAGCGCGAGGTTCAGGATCAGCAGCAGCGAGACGAAGTTCGACGACACTACCGTCACCGGCCAGCCGAGCAGCCCGAGCAGGCCGAGCATGGAAATGACGGTCGCCGCGCAGGTCAGCACCGGCAGCACCACCCAGCGCGGCCGGCGGAACGCGATGAACAGGATGAGCACGATGAACGCGCCCACCGCGGCGCCGAAGTTCACCAGGTCGGCGCGGATGAATGCGATCGAGTCCACCGCGATCATCGGCACGCCGCCCAGGTGGATCACGGCCTCGTCACGGAAGCGGTCGAGCGTCCCGCGCACCGCGGCGATAGCCGTGGCTTCCTGGTCGCGCAGCTCGGCGCCGCGCGCCGCGATCCGGCGGTCGAGCTCCGCCAGCCGGCGTCGCTCCTCCGCGACCAGGCCGTCGGCCTGGTCCTTGATGCGCAGCTGGTCGCGCTCCCGTTGCAGGGAGCGGAAGTGCTCGTCCTGCCTCAGGTCCACCCGGATGCCGCTGGTCGTGCCGTCCGGGCTGACGAGCAGGTTGCGGTACAGGCCGCTGTCGACGGCGCGCTGGCAATCCTGCGCCCGGTCGGGCCCGTCGCAGGTGAGCGCGTCGGGGTCCGTGGGCAGATCGGTCAGGCTGACCTCGAGGCCGTCGAGCAGCGGCACGTCCAGGAGCGTCGTGACTGTCTCGACCTGCTCGATGGCCAGCAGGGCGTCGCGGAGCTCGGCGAGGCGCGCCAGCGCCCGCTCGCTGAAGAGGCCGCCATCCGGCGTGTAGGTGACGACCAGGAAGTCGTCCGACTCGTAGCGGGCCCGGATCGCGCGGTAGACGCGCACGGCCTCGTCGTGCTCCATGACGAGCGTGTCTGAGGACGCGTCGAGCTGGAAGCGGGGCGCAAACGCCCCGAGCGCACCGACCAGCAGTGCGACCGCGATCAGCGTCGCCGCCGGATGGCGCAAGACTGTGCGATCGTAAACATCGACCAGGCCGCGCTCGAGTCGCGTGAAAAAGCTCATCGTGGTTCCTTGTGCCGCTGCGCGTGGCTAGTCGGGACTGGGTGTCCCCGACAGGGCTTCGATCGCCGCGCGAAACTCGATGAGCTTGTTCCGGACGATGCGTGAATTCTCCGGCCCGATGCGGACCAGCATTTTCTGGCCTGACGACAGGGCCTCCAGCCGCGGATCGGCGTACTTGTACAGCACGTGCGGCTGCTCGAGGCGGATGGGGTCCTCGACGACCGGGGTCGCCAGCAGGTGATCGATGACCTCGAGTGCGCGGTTGTGGAACTGTCGCCCGGGGTAGCCGAGTTCCTCGTAGGCCTCCTGCAGCAACGGGTAGTGGCGCTGGTAGGCTGCGGCCAGGCGGCTGGTGTCGAGCGCTTCGACGAGCTTCACCAGCGGCGTATAGCGCGCGTAGTTGGCCGGCGCGATGTAGCGCGCATCCTCGGGCCCTTCCACCAGGAACAGCCCCTGCTGTTGCGGCACCACCCGGGTCTTCATCCAGATGGTGTCGCCGCTGAGGTTATCCACGGTCGCAACCAGCTTGCGGACCAGGGAATCCTGGGCGAGATGGCCCTCGACCAGCTCGGCGCCCGCGGCTTCCGCCAGGGCGGCGCGTGCCTCCGCGTCGCTCTCGTCGAGCGGCGGCAAGGGCTCGGGCGCCGCTTCGGTGACAAAGTCTGGCTCAGGCTCGGGCTCAACCGGCGGGTAGGCCTCCGGCGCCACGACGGGCGCGGGGTCGGGCAGTTCCAGCGGCATCGGCGGCTCGGACGCGCGCCGCGGGTAGAAGATCGCCACCAGCCCGATGACGAGCACCGCAAGTACGGGCCACAAGATCTTCTTGTCCATATCGGAGACTCCGGTTTGGGCCGTGGGCTCAGTGCACAGTTTACTGGTTGTACGCCCTGCCCGGTGGCAAACTGGCGCTCGCCGTCCCGCTGGCCGACCTGGCGGGCCCGGCACGCAGCGGCATGCGTGCCGGCTGCAGGGCACACTCGCCACGGCGCGGGATCCGTCTCGCGCCACACCGGGAAAACCAAGCCTAGTAGCGGGAATGGCGCGCCGCCACTTCGATGTGGACGCATCACGCACAGGTCACAGGGAGCACGACATGAGGACGCTGTTGGGAACCGTCATGATCCTCGTCGGCATGCAGGCCGCGGCGGGGCCGGAGCAGGGCCGTGAGATGCCATTGCCGGCGACCTTTGTCGGGGTGCTCCCTTGCGCGGATTGCCCGGGGATCGAGTACCGGCTGGAGCTGTTTGCGGATGGCGCCTACTACCTGCGCACGACCTACCAGGAGCGTGAGGACGGCCAGCTCGACGATATCGGCACCTGGCTGCGCAGCTCGGACGGGGAGATCCTGGCGCTTCATGGCGGGCGCGAGGCGCCGGTGATGTTCGCGATCGCCGGCCCGGACAGGCTCGACAAGCTCGATTTCGAGGGCCGGCCGATCGTCTCGGATCTGAACCACGCGTTGTCCAGGACCAGCGGGCTGGATCCGCTGGAGCCGAGCCTGTACATGCGTGGCATGTTCAGCTATTTCGCCGACGGCGCGCTCTTCGAGGAGTGCCTCACGGGCCACAAGATGCCGGTCGCGATGGAAGCGGACTACCTGCGGCTCGAGCAGGCGTACCTGCAGGCGCGGCGCGAGCCCGGCGAGGCCCTGCTGGCCAACCTGCGCGGGCGCATCGTGGCGCGGGTCAACATGGAGGGGCTCGCTCGCCCGAGCGTGATCGTGGAAGAATTCCTGGGAATCTGGCCGCGGGAAAGTTGCGGCGCGCGCTTCTCCAGCGCCGAGTTCAACGAGACCTACTGGAAACTCACCCAGCTGGACGGCGAGCCCGTGTTCGTCGGCGAGCGGCAGCGCGAGGCGCACATGATCTTCCGGGCCGGCGAGCCGCCGTCCGTGTCCGGCTCGACCGGGTGCAACCGCTTCACCGGCGGCTTCGAGCGCGATGGCGCCGCCCTGCGTTTCAGCCGGTTCGCCGGTACCATGATGGCTTGTCCGGACACGATGGAGCAGGAAAGCGCCTTTCACCGGGCGATGGACGCGGTGCGCAGCTGGCGGATCATCGGCCAGCACCTCGAGCTGTCCGATGCCGAGGGGCGGTTGCGGGCGCGGCTCGAGGCCGTTTACCTGCGTTGATGCAGCCTTTAACGAAGGAGCGAGCCGTCATGAAACGTTTGCGCAGGATGCTGGTCGGAGCCATAGCGGGTGTCATTCTGCTGGGGTGTGCGACGAAGCCGCTTGAAGACATCCGCTGGCAGCTGGTGGAGGTGGACGGGATGCCGGCGGTCGCCGCGGCTGAGGAGCGACAGGCCTTCATCGTGTTCGAGAGCAGGGGGCCGCTGCGCGTGTCCGGCTTGACAGGATGCAACCGGTTTGCCGGCAGCTACGCGCGCCGGGGACCGAGCCTGACTTTCGGATCGATCGCGACCACCAGGATGGCCTGCCCCGATGGCATGGCGCAGGAACAGGCGTTCGAGCAGGCCCTGCAAGCCGTCAGCAGCTGGCGCAGGATCGACGGAACACTGGAGCTGCTGGACGACCAGGGCGCCGTGCGATTGCGCTTCGAGAGCGCCCGCCCGTGACCGGTGGCTTGCAGGTTTTGTGGCCGGGCACAGCCCGCCAAATGGAGAAGGCATGAAAGATTTTCAGGCGAGCAGGGTGTCGGCGGGCCTCGCATTGGCGGCCGTGTTGCTGGTCGCGGCGGGCTGCGCGACGGCCCCGAAGGTGTATGTCGACACGGCCGATGAACCGCCGAGCTGCCGCAGCTTCGGCTGGCTGGAGACGCCAGAGCGCCCGGCCTCGATCGCCGAGCAGCGGGTGCGCGCGGAAGTCATGCGGGCGCTGGCCGCGAAGGGCTACGAGGTGGACAGCGAGTCGCCCGATTGCCTGGTCTCGGGCCTCATCTTCACCGGCTCCAGGCCGGGCTCCCCGGCCAGCGTCGGCGTGGGCGCCGGCCGTTGGGGGGGCAGTTTCGGCACCAGCGTCGGCGTCAGCGTGCCGGTCGGCGGCCGGGCGCGAACCGTCGGCAACCTCGCGATCGACGTCATCGACGTGGCGAAGAACGCCGAGGTGTGGCGGGGCACGCTCGAGGGCGCGTTCCGCACTCCGGAGCCGACTTCGGACGAGGTCGGTGGCGCCGTCAGTAAAGTGCTCGAGGGATTTCCCGCCTACCGCGCGAACTGATCCTGCCCGGTGAGCGCGGCGACGGCTAGCCGGTGTTCTGCAGCCCGTGCGCGATGCCGTTGATGGACAGCAGGAGCGCCCTGAAGAGCGCATCGTCCTCGCGTCCGCGCTCGCGCCAGCGGCTGAGCAGGTCAATCTGCAACAGGCTCATCGGGTCGACGTAGGGGCTGCGCAGGCGGATGGTCCGGCTCAGCGTTGCGTCGGTCTCGAGCAGCTCGCGTGCGCCCCTGAGCCTCAGGACGAGTTCCACGGTGCGCTCGAACTCGGCGTGGATGATGTCGTGGTAGCGTCGCAGCGGCTCGTCCGCCAGTTCCGCATAGCGCCGGGCGACGTTCATGTCGCACTTCGCGAGGACCATCTCGAGATCCTCCAGCATCGCGCGCATGAACATCCAGTTGCCGAACATCTCCTTGAGCGGCGCCTCGCCGTGCCTGCGGACGGCCGCCTCCAGCCCGGTGCCGACGCCGTACCAGCCCGGCAGGATCGCCCGCACCTGGGTCCATGCGAATACCCACGGGATCGCGCGCAAGTCGCGAATGCCCTGCATCTGGCGCCGCGAGGCCGGGCGTGAGCCGATGTTCATCCGCTCGATGACATCGATGGGCGTCGCCTGGCGGAAGTAGGGATAGAAGCCCTCGTCCTCGTGCACCAGCGCGCGATAGGCGGCGCGGCTGTCCTCGGCGATCCCGGTCATGATCTCGCGCCAGGCCGTCGGGATCGGCTCGCCGCCGTCGCGCAGCGTCGCCTCGGCCACGGAGCTCGCCGCCTGCTCCAGGGTGCGGATCGCGATGCCCCGGAGGCCGTACTTTGCATTGATGATTTCGCCCTGCTCGGTGACGCGCAGTCGTCCGCGCACCGCGCCACGCGGCGCCGCCAGCGCGGCGGTGTGCGTGCGCCCGCCGCCGCGACTGATGGTACCGCCGCGACCGTGGAACAGCGTGAGGTCGATCTTGCGGTCCTCCGCCACGGCGACCAGCGCCTCCTCGGCCAGGTGCAGCGCCCAGCGGGCCGCGGCGATGCCCGAGTCTTTGTTCGAGTCGGAGTAGCCGATCATGACGAACTGCCGGCGCGCGCGCGTCTCGAGGTGCCTCTTGTAGACCCGGTCGTCGAGCAGCTCCGCGACGATCTCCGGGCCGCGCTCCAGGTCGTCGACGGTCTCCAGCAACGGCGCGATGTCGAGCGGCACGACCCCCTCGGCGTCGGCCAGCCCGGCCCAGCGCGCCAGCAGCAGCACGGCAAGCACGTCGTCGGCCCCCTGGGCCATCGAGATGATGTACGGCCCGATTGCGCGCACGCCATAGGTCGCCAGCGCTTCTCCCGCGGCGCGAAACACCTCGAGCGTCTTCGCGGCCGTTTCGTCCTCCACCAGCGGGCATTGCGCGCCCTCGTCGAGCAGTTGCCGCAGCCGGGCGGCGCGCTCGGCCCGCGGCCGATCCATCCATCGCTCGTCGCGCAGGCAGTGCGCGATGCAGCGGCGATGCACCTCGGAGTCCTGGCGCAGGTCGAGCGTCGCCAGGTGGAAGCGGAAAGTCTCGGCGCGCCACAGCAGCCTGTTGATGGCAAACAGGCCGGCGTTCCGGCCCTTGTTCATGGCGAGGCTGTCCGCGATCAGCCTCAGGTCGGCGATGAACGCCTCGGCGTTCGGGTAGCGGCCCTCGGCCCCGGCGCGGGTCGCGGCGAGGCGGCTCGCTATCTGTGCGCAGAACGCGCGATAGGGCATGTCGCGATGGCGCGGCGGCACTTGCTCAAGCGCATCCGGAAATGCAGCCGCGTAGGCCTCGGCCTGCGCGAGGAGCGCGGGCGAAAAGCCGATGCGGCTCGGCGACTGCGACAACTCGCGCGCGACCTTGCGCAGCTCGCCCCGGTAGAGATCCAGCGCCGTCCGCCGATGCAGCTGGAAGGTCTCGCGGATCGTGTCGGGGCCGACGTTGGGGTTGCCGTCCATATCGCCGCCGACCCAGCTGCCGAAGCGGAAGATGATGCCCGGCCGCGGCGCCTTGCCGTCGTTGCCCCAGACGTCGGCGATCGCCTGCTCGAGGCGCTCGTAGACCGCCGGAATGACGCGATAGATGCTCTCGACGAGGAAGAACAGCACGTGTTCCCGCTCGTCGGCGACAGTGATGCGGGTGTTCGGGTGCTCCTCCGTCTGCCAGGCGGAAGTGACCTGGGCGCGGATGTTCGCCAGCAGGGCGGCGTGCTCCTGCGGCGTCAGCGAGGTGTCCATGCGCTCCACCAGGCGTCGCGCGACCTGCTGCTGCTTGAGCAGGATCGTGCGCCGGGTGGGCTCGGTGGGATGAGCCGTGAAGATGGGTTCGATGAGCAGGCCGTCGAGAAATGCCTTCGCGTCCGCGGGGTCCGGGTGGTGCTCGGCGAGCAGGCGCATGGCCGCCTCGAGGCTGTCGGAGCGCAGCTGCTTGTGATCGCGCAGCCATGCCCTGCGGCGCCGGATGCGGTGCACCTTCTCCGCGATGTTGACCACCTGGAAGTAGGCCGAGAAGCCGCGGATGACATCGGTGGCGGCGCCCGGGTCGAGGGAGTCGAGCAAGGCGCGCAGGTCGCCGCGCTGGCCCGTTTCGCGCTGCAGGATGGCTGCGCGCCGAATCTGCTCCACGGCCTCGAACACTGCAGTGCCGCATTGCTCGGCGATGACTTCCCCCACGATCGCGCCGAGCTCGCGGACGTCGTCGCGCAGTGCGGCGTCCTTGCTCTCGAAGCGGATCGGTTCGCGCGGGAGATCAGCCACGGCTACACCAGCATCTTGCGTGCGGCGCCGACGAACTTCTGGATGTCCGGGTTGGGATTCCAGCGCCTTGGCACGTCCATGCCGCGCCGCACGGCGGGGCGCGCGCCGATCGCGTCCAGCCAGCGCTGCAGGTGCCCGAGGCCGTCCACCGTCACGCCTGACCAGTCATGCGAAATGATCCACGGCCAGGTGGCCATGTCGGCAATGGAGTAGTCACCGGCGGCAAGGTACTCGTGCGCCGCGAGGCGCCGGTCGTAGATCTCGAACAGGCGGCGCACCTCGCGCTGGTAGCGCTCGATAGCGTAGGGGATCTTCTCCTCGGCGTAGCGAAAGAAAACGTTGGCCTGGCCCTGCATCGGCCCCACGCCGCCGACCTGGAAGAACAGCCACTGCAGCACTTCCGAGCGCGGCTTCGCCTCCGCGGGGAGGAACTTGCCGCACTTCTCCGCCAGCCAGACCAGGATCGCGCCCGACTCGAACACCGGGAAGTTCCCCGCGTCGCGATCGACGATGGCCGGGATTCGCCCGTTGGGGTTGATGGCGAGAAACTCCGGCGTGCGCTGCGCGCCCGCGGCAAGGTCGACCGCGTGGACTTCGTACGGCAGCCCCATCTCCTCCAGCGCGATGGAGATCTTCCGGCCATTGGGCGTGGGCGCAGTATAAAGCTCGATCATCAGGTAACTCTCCGCGCCTCCGCCTCTCTGCGCCTCCGCGCCTTTGCGGGAGCGCTTCTCCGCGCCTCTGCGGGCCCGCGTCTTTTCAGTCCCGGAAATTCGTGAACTGCAGCGGCAGCCCCAGCTCGGTTTTCTTCAGCAGGGCAATCACCTCCTGCAGGTCGTCGCGCTTCTTGCCGGTCACGCGCACCTGCTCGCCCTGCACCTGCGACTGAACCTTGAGCTTCGCATCCTTGACGAGCTTGACGATCTTGCGCGCGAGCTCGGACTCGATGCCATGCTTCAACACGACTTTCTGGCGCGCCTTGTTGAGCGCGATCTCGGGATCCTCGACCTTCATGCAGGCGACGTCGATGCCGCGCCTGGACAGCTTCTGGGTGAGGATGTCGATCATCTGCTTGAGCTGGAAATCCGCCTCGGCCTCGAGGCTGACGACGAACTCGGCAAGCTCGAATTTGGCCCCGGTGCCCTTGAAATCGAAGCGGGTGTCCACCTCGCGATTTGCCTGGTCGACAGCGTTGGCCACTTCGTGGCCGTCGAGTTCGGATACGACATCAAAAGTAGGCATGGCTTATTCGCCTTGACCGTTGGGGGCGAGGCGCTCCTTGTGCTTGCGGGTGAGCTCCAGGAAGCGCGGCGTGGGACCCGCGTCTTCGTACACCGGGTCGCCGAAGTCATCCTCGCTCGCGATCTTGTTGCCGGGCTCGTAGGGCATCGCGGCTTCGAGTTCGCCCATCGCGGCGGCCAGCAGGTCGCGAAGTATGTCTTCCTCCGGGACCTCCGGATACATGTCCATGAGGGCGTGTATCCGGGCGGCGTCTTCGACCGGCAGGTGGATGGCATACGTCTCGGCCGTCATCTGCGGCTGGCGAGTCCCTTCCCAGTGCTTCAACAGGTCCCTGATTTTCACGCGCGCGCCTCCCGTCTGGTAACCGAATCATGGTGTCCTGCGCGCTGCGCTGCAAGGCGCGAGCGCTCCCGCGCGTGTTTCGGCCGGCAATTGCCGTATTCGCGCCCTTACCCGGGCGCCCCGGTGGAGCCAGACTCGGGCGCAACGAACACACGATGATGGGAGGCCAGGGATGGTGGACCGAGACGAGCTTCGGGCGTTGGTGGCAGGGACGCCGCCGGCGCCCGCCCGGGTGGTGACGCTGGACCTGGCGTGCGACGACACGGCGTTGGATGGGCCGGCCGCCGCGCTGAGCGAAGCGCGCGACGCGGGCTGTCGCGCAACCCTGCGTTTGTGCGGTTACGCCGGGCAGACCGATGCGGCATTGTTGCTTCAAGCACTCGCCGCACAGCTCGGGCGCGAGGGACGCAGGCTGGCGCCGGCGGCGCTCGCGCTGCCCGGCGCTGTGACGGACCCGGAGGCGCTGGCGCTTGGTGCGATCGGCGCCTGCGAGGGGACGCCGCCGGTGTTCCTGCTGGTGCCCCATCCCGCGCTGGAGGCCATCCAGCGGAGGCGAGCGCTCCCCCTGGGCGTCGACGGCGAGACCGACGCCCGTCGCTGGTGGGACAGGCTGCTGGCGCTCGCCGCCAGCGCGCCCTCCGTGAGCCTCGTCCCCGAGGCGCCCGGCCCGGGCCTCTCGCTGCTGGCGCCGGGCCAGCGCTGGGCGGGCCCCTCGCCCGGGCTGGCAGAGCTGATTCCCGCGGCGCCGCGCCGGCTGGCGCTGGAGCTGGACTTCGGCGCGCTGATCGCGGCGAGCGATGATCACCCGGTGATGCTCGGGCGCCTCGCCGGCCGGATCGTGGCGGCCGCCGACGAGATGCTGGGACAATTGCTGGGCCCCGGTGGTCCGCGCCGGCTGGCGCTCCAGCTCGGCGGAATCGCGCGCGCGGTGCTCGCCCGCGGTCGCGATCCGCGCAGCTTCGCCTCGTTGACCTGGGTGAAGAGCAGGCTTCGCGCGTTCCGTGACGGCGCGCGGGCGGCCTCGGTGCGCCTGGCGCGAACCCGGGGCGCCGGCGGCGGCCTGCAGCCGTTTCCCTTGCCCTGCGCCCTGGAGGTCGCGGACACGGGCGCGCTGGACCGCGCGCTGCTGGTCCACGGCGCGCGGCATTCCCACCTCGTTTGCCTGTCTCCCTGGAGCCTGGCGCCGCCGGAGACGGGCCGGGACTGCCTCGGCCTGCTGCCGGCGCTGGCCTGCGCCGACAGCGTCGCCTGGCGTCGGCCGGACGGGGAATGCGCGGTTGCGCTGTACAGCGAGGTGCTGCGGTTCGCCTGGGCCGTCACGGCGCGCAGCTAGCTCCCCGGGGTCCCGACATGGTAAAGGTTGGCCCCCCACAGCCATCCCCGGGCCTGATGGACACGATCGCAACGCTCGCGCTGCCGGATACTCATGGACTCGCCGTCATCGGGCTGGCGCTGTTCGCGCTGGTGGTGCTCACGCGTCCGTCGGTGCCGCAGGAGTCCACGAGCCTGATGGTGCTGATGCTGCTGGTGCTGGGCTTCGAGGTGTTCCCCTACGAGGGCTCCACCGGCGTGCTGGACTCCGGCGTGTTCCTGTCAGTGTTCGGCAATGCCGCGCTGATCACCATCGCGGCGCTCCTGGTCATCGGGCGCGCGCTGGAGGTGACCGGCGCGCTGCAGCCCCTGATCCGTTTCATGCTCAAGGTGTGGGCCGGCCCCAGGTCGCTGGCGTTGATCGTCACGCTGCTGGTCTGCGCCTTCATGTCCGCTTTCCTGTCGAACACGCTCGTCGTCCTGGCGCTCCTGCCCGTGCTGGTCGGCGCCTCGGGCAGGCGGCGCTTCCCCGCGACGCGCGTGCTGATGCCGGTAGGTTTTGCGGCCCTGCTCGGCGGGATGATGACGACCATCGGCACGTCGACGAATCTGCTCGTGGTCAACGAGGCCGAGGCGCTCGGCCTGCCGACCTTCGGCATGTTTCATTTCGTCGTCCCCGCGGCCGCGGGCGTCGCCGTGGGGCTGCTGTTTCTCTGGCTCGTCGCGCCGCGGATGTTGCCGGAGCGCGATGCGCCGATCCGCCAGGCGGCGCCGCGGATCTTCAAGGCGATGTTTTTCCTCGCCGAGGACAGCTGGGCGGTCGGCAGGACGCTCGCCCAGCTGCGCGAGCGCACCGGGCGACGCATGAACGTTTCGCGCGTGCAGCGCGGCGACGGGCTGCAGGTCGCGAAGCTGCCCTCGATGCGCCTGCAGGCGGGCGACCGCCTGCTGGTCGCCGATACGCGCGAGCATCTCAAGGAGTTCGAGCGGCTCCTCGGGGTCCGCATGCACGGCGAGTTCGCCGGCGAGGAAGACGTGGCGGAGGACGATGCGAACGCCGAGCAGCAGCTCGCCGAGCTGGTCGTGACGCCCGATTCGCCGCTGTACGGCAAGACGCTGTCCACCACGCATTTCCGGCAGCGCTTCCGCCTGCTGCCGCTCGCCATCCATCGCGCCTCGGCCGGCGGCATGAGCGAGGTCACGGGGGACTTCGAGGACGCCGTGCTCCAGGCCGGGGACGTGATCCTCGTGCAGGGCATCCCGGAGCGCATCAGGGAACTGCGCGCGAGCGGCAGCATGCTGGTCCTCGACGGGCGCGTGGACCTGCCGAAGACCACCCGCGCGCCGCTCGCGCTGGGCCTGACCGCGCTCGTGGTGCTCACCGCGGCGACCGGGTGGCTGCACATCAGCGTCAGCGCGACGGCCGGGGCCGCGCTGCTGATCGCGACCGGCTGCATCGGCTGGCGCGAGGTCGCGGGCGCGCTCTCCGCGCCGCTGGTGCTGATCATCGTGATGAGCCTCGCCCTCGTGGAGGCCAGCATCGTCACCGGCGTCGACGTCTTCATCGGCACGCTGTTCCTCGAGGTCCTCGGCGGCCTGCCCGCGGCGCTGTCGCTGTCGCTCGTGATGCTGCTGGTCGCCATTGCGGGCAGCCTGGCGCCCAATGTCGCGGTCGCCCTGCTGTCCGTGCCGGTCGCGGTGGCGATCGCGCGCGGCCTCGGCGCGCCGCTGGAGCCCTTCGTGCTGGCCGTGCTGTTCGGCGCCAACCTGAGTTTCGCCACCGCGCTGGGCTCTCGCCCCAACCTGATCGTGTCGACCGCGGGCGGTTACCTGGCGCGCGACTTCATGCGCGTGGGGATCCCGCTGACGCTGCTGGTGTGGCTGGCGATCTCGGCGGCGCTGGTGTTCCGCTACGGCGTGCCCTGGGCCGTTCCCGCCGGCTGAGCCACATCGCCGGAGCGTCTGTGCCGGAGCGGGGGTTGACCGCTGACCGTTGCCGAGTAACATCCGGTTCAGCATGAACACCGTTACACTCAGCGCGCGCGGCCACTGGTGGTGGCGCAACGGATCCCCGGAGGGGGTCCGGTCGCGCGCAGCCGGCTGAAGCGGCTCACGCCCCGAACCCATCTCCGGACGCTGCCGGGGATGGGTTTTTCGTGACCTCCTCCCGGACGGCCGACCGCCTTGAGGAGGAATGATGCACTCTCCGTTCGATATCGCCGCCGACCTCGACACGCCCGTCTCGGCGTACATGAAGCTGGCGCCCTTCCGGCCGCGCTTCCTGCTGGAGAGCGTCGAGGGGGCGGAGCGCCTGGGGCGTTATTCCTTCATCGGCTTCGGTGACGCCCTGACGGTCAGGCTGGATCGCGGTGGACTGCATTTCGGCGGCCGCACGCGCGCCGTGGACGGAGACCTGCTGGCCGGGCTGCGCGAAGCGCTTGCCTGCGCCCCGACCCTCGCGCCGGAGGCCGGCCTGCCGTTCGACGGTGGCCTGGTGGGAATCGCGGCCTACGACATCGTGCGCCACTTCGAGCGCGTGCCCGGCGGGCGCAATGATTTTCCGGAAGGGCTGTGGGTGGCGCCGCAGTCGCTGCTGGTGTTCGATCACCTGACGCGCCGCGCCGCGCTGCTGCACGCGGGCGACGAGCTGGAGCGCCTGGCGCTGAGGCGCGAGGTGGTGCAGGCGCTCGCCGGCGGCGTGCCGTTCCGCCGCGCGGGCCGCCACGATCCGCCCCGGGCCAGCATGAGCGAGGCCGAGTTCCTCGACGTGGTGGCGAAGGCCAAGGGCAACATCACCGCGGGCGACGTGTTCCAGCTGGTGCTCTCGGTGCGTTTTTCCGGGCGCAGCGACCTGGCGCCGTTCGAGGCCTACCGCGCGCTGCGCCTGCTCAATCCTTCGCCATACATGTATTTCATGGAGCTCGACGGCCTGTCCGTCGCCGGCTCATCGCCGGAGGCGCTGGTGAAGCTGGAGGGCCGCAATGCCTCGCTGCGCCCGATCGCGGGCACGCGCCCGCGCGGCGAGACGCACGAGGAGGACCTCGCGCGCGAGGTCGAGCTGCTCGCTGACCCCAAGGAGAATGCCGAGCACGTGATGCTCGTCGACCTGGCGCGCAACGACCTGGGGCGGGTCGCGGTGCCGGGCTCGATCCGGGTGGAGCCGAGCCGCGCCATCGAGCGCTACAGCCACGTCATGCATATCGTCAGCGGAGTGAACGGCGAACTCGAGGCCGGGCGGGATGCTTTCGACCTGTTCGCGGCGACCTTCCCCGCGGGCACGCTCGTGGGCGCGCCGAAGGTGCGCGCCATGGAGCTGATCGAGGAATATGAGCCGGTCGGGCGCGGGCTGTATGCGGGTACGGTGGGGTATTTCGCCAAGCGCGGCGGCATGGACCAGGCCATCGCGATCCGCACACTGGCCTTCCGCGGCGACGAGTACAGTTTCCAGGCCGGGGCGGGCATCGTCGCTGACAGCGTCCCGATCAGCGAGTATCGGGAAGTGCTGGCCAAGAGCGCGATCCTGCGTCGCGCGCTGGAGATGGCGGAGGAGGGCCTGTGAACGCGCGCGTGCTGATGATCGACAACTACGATTCCTTCACCTACAACCTGGTGCAGTACCTGCGCATCCTCGGCGCCGAGGTCCTGGTCCACCGCAATGACGCCCTGAGCATCGAAGCCGCGCTGGCCCTCGAGCCGAGCCATGTCGTCGTGTCGCCGGGGCCCGGCACGCCGAGCGACGCGGGCATCTCGATCGACGTGATCAAGGCCTTCGCGGGCCGCATCCCCGTGCTCGGCGTCTGCCTCGGGCACCAGGCCATCGTCGAGGCCTGGGGCGGCCACGTGCGGCCCGCCATGAGCCTGATGCACGGCAAGACCTCGCGCGTCTTCCACGACGGACGCGGAGTGTTCGCTGACCTGCCGCAGGCGTTCGAGGCGGGCCGCTACCATTCGCTCGCCGTGCGCCGCGAGGAGCTCCCCGCGGCGCTGGAGGTCAGCGCCTACACCGAGGATGGCGAGGTCATGGGCGTGCGCCACAAGGCGCTTCCCGTGGAGGGCGTGCAGTTCCACCCGGAGAGCGTGCTGACCCCGCACGGACTGACGATTCTCGGCACCTTCCTCTCGCCCGCGTTCGCAAGCAGGGAGGACGCGTCATGAGTGCGCTCTCCGCGACCCTTGAGAAGCTCCTCGGCGGCACGCACCTCGACGAGTCCGAGGCGGCCGCGCTCATGGTGGAGCTGACGCGCGCAGACCTGGAGCCCGCGCTGGCGGCGGCCCTGCTGACCGCGCTGCGCGCCAAGGGCGAGACCGCCGCGGAGGTGCGCGGCTTTGCGACCGCGATGCGCGGCCTGGCCCGCAAGCCGCAGATCGCAGCGACGGGGCCCCTGCTGGACATCGTCGGCACCGGCGGGGACGGCTCCGGCAGCTTGAACCTCTCGACCGGCGCCTCGCTGCTGGCCGCGGCCTGCGGCATCCCGGTGGTCAAGCACGGCAACCGCAGCATCTCGAGCCGCAGCGGCAGCGCCGACATGCTCGAGGCCCTCGGGATGCGCCTCCCGGCCGACGAGGACGCCGCGGTCGCCTGCCTCGAGGCCACCGGCTACACGTTCCTGTTCGCGCCCTATTTCCACCCGGCGATGAAGGCGCTCGGCCCGGTGCGACGGGCGATGGGCGTGCGCACGGTGTTCAACATGCTCGGGCCGCTGACGAATCCGGCCGCGCCGCCGTACCTGTTGCTCGGCGCCTTCAGCCCGGAGGCCGCCCGGCTGATGGCCGGCGCCATGGCGGGTTTCGATGGACTCGAGCGCGGCTTCGTCGTTCACGGTGCGCCGGGCTGGGACGAGGCGACCCCCGTGGGGCCGTTCCTGCTGCTCGACGTGCGCGGCGGCGAGGTCGTCGAGACGACGCGCGATCCGGGGGAGTGGGATATCCCGCGCTGTGCCGCGGAGGACCTGGCGGGCGGCGATGCCGCTTACAACGCGGCGCGCCTGCGCGACGTGTTCGCGGGCCGTGACACCGGGCCGCATCTCGACGCGTTGTTGCTCGGCACGGCCCTGGCGCTGGAACTGACCGGCCTCGCCGCGACGCCCGCGACGGGGATCGGGATGGCGCGCAGTGCGCTGCTGGACGGGCGCGCCGAGGCCTTGCTCGCGGCGCTCACGAAGCATGCGGCGGAGACTGCGACTTGAGCTTCCTGGCGCAGATGGCGGCGCAGTCGGCGGCCCGGGTGCGGGAGGCGCGCGCCGCCCGCACGGAGGAGGAGCTGCTCGCGGCCTGTCGCGCGGCGCCCGCGCCGCCGCTGCTGCGCCTCGACCGCTTCGACCTGATCGCCGAGATCAAGCGCCACTCGCCGGCGGAGGGTGCGCTGGCGGATGAGGTCGATGTGGCGGTGCGGGCGCGCGGCTATGGTGCTGCGGGCGCGGCCGCCGTCTCGGTGCTCACGGAGCCGGCGCGCTTCGGTGGCAGCCTGGCTGACCTCGGCGCGGCGGCCTGTGCGCTGCACGCGCGCGGCGTGCCGGCGATGCGCAAGGATTTCCTGGTGGAGCCGTGGCAGGTGCTGGAAGCCCGCGCGGCCGGCGCAGGCGGCGTGTTGCTGATCGTCGCGATGCTCAGCGACGAGGTCCTCGGCGAGATGATCGCCGCCGCGCGCGAGCAGGGGCTGTTCACGCTGCTGGAGGCGTTCGACGCGGCCGACCTGGAGCGCGCCGCGAGGTTCCTGGGGAGTGCCCCGGGCGCGCCGCCGCTGCTGGTCGGGGTCAACACGCGCGACCTGCGCACGCTGGCGGTCGATCCCGGGCGCCTTGCGAGGTTGGCGCCGCAGCTGCCGCCGGGAATCCCGGCCGTGGCGGAAAGCGGCCTGCACGACGCGGCCGATGCGGCGGCCGCCGCCGCGCTCGGCTACCGGCTGGCGCTGGTGGGGACGGCGCTGATGCAGGCAGAGAGGCCGGCACAGCTCGCGGCGGCGATGATTGCTGCCGGCCGCGAGGCCGTCAGCAAGGAGGAAGCATGAGCGTGTTCGTGAAGATCTGCGGCCTGACGACGCCGGAGGGCGTGGCGGCGGCCGTCAAGGCGGGCGCAGACGCCGCCGGGTTCGTGTTCTCGCCGTCACCGCGCGAGGTCACCCCTGCGCAGGCCCGCAAGCTCGCCGCCGCCCTGCCGGCCGGGGTGCGCCGCGTCGCGGTGTTCCGGCATCCGCCGCCGGGCTGGATCACGCGGGTGCTCGACGAGTTCCCGGCCGACTGGGTGCAAAGCGACGCCGCGGACCTGCCGGGCGTCGACCTCGGCGGGGCCGAGGCGCTGCCGGTGTTCCGCTCCGGCGCGCCCTTGCCGGACCTGTTGCCGGTACTGGTGTTGTTCGAGGGGCCGGACAGCGGCACAGGGCGCGTGGCCGACTGGGCCGCCGCCGCCGAGCTGGCGCAGCGCACCCGCGTCATTCTCGCCGGCGGGCTGAACCCGGCCAACCTGGCCGAGGCACTGGCGACGGTCCAGCCATGGGGCGTGGACGTCTCGAGCGGCGTGGAAGCGTCGCCCGGCAGCAAGGATCCCGCGCTGGTCACGGCCTTCGTCGCCGCGGCGCGCCGGGCCGAACAGAGTTGAAGGAGCACAGACGATGAAGATGGCGATGCAGGTCGACGACTCCGCCGCGCAGCTCGAGGCGCTGCTGGACGGGCGCTTGCCGGATGCGCGGGGCCGTTTCGGTCCGTGGGGCGGGCGCTACGTGCCCGAGACGCTGGTCCCGGCGCTCGACCGGCTGCAGGCCGGGGTCGCGGAGCACCTGCACTCGGCGGCATTCCAGGGTTGCCTGGGCGCCGAATTGCGCGACTGGGTCGGCCGGCCGACGGCGCTGACCTTCGCGCCGCGGCTGTCGGCGGCCTGGGGCGCGGAACTCTGGCTGAAGCGCGAGGATCTCGCCCACACCGGCGCGCACAAGATCAACAACGCGCTCGGCCAGGCGATGCTCGCGAAGATGCTCGGCGCGAAACGCGTCGTCGCCGAGACGGGGGCGGGGCAGCACGGCGTCGCGTCGGCCGCGGCCTGCGCGCGCATCGGCCTGCCCTGCCTGGTTTACATGGGCGAGATCGACTGCGAGCGCCAGATTTTGAACGTGGAGCGCATGCGCCGGCTCGGCGCCGAGGTCGTCCCCGTCACCAGTGGGGATCGGACGCTGCGCGCCGCGATCGACGAGGCCCTGCGCGACTGGGTATCCGACCCCGAGGGCACGTACTACCTGCTCGGTTCAGTCGTCGGGCCGCATCCCTATCCCTACCTGGTGCGCGAGCTGCAGGCGGTGATCGGCCGGGAGGCGCGTGGCCAGGTCATCGAAAGGGCCGGGGGGCTGCCGGATCTCGTGGTGGCCTGCGTCGGGGGCGGCAGCAACGCCATCGGGCTGTTCCACGCCTTCCTCGGCGACCCCTCGGTCGAGATCCTGGGGATCGAGGCCGGCGGACACGGCACGGGCCTCGGCGAGAACGCCGCCACGATCAGCTTCGGCAGGCCCGGCGTGCTGCACGGCACCTACTCGCTGCTGCTGTCCGATGACGACGGCCAGGTCTACGAGACGGACAGCGTCTCGGCCGGCCTCGACTACCCGGGGGTCGGGCCGGAGCACGCCTTCCTCGCCACGATCGGCCGGGTGCGCTACGAGTATGCCGGCGACGCGGAAGCGCTCACGGCGCTGGATGAGTGCTGCGAGCTCGAGGGGATTCTGCCCGCGCTGGAGACCGCGCACGCCTTCGCCGGGGCAAAACGCTGGGCGCGCGCCAATCCCGGCAAGCGGATCGTGCTCGGCCTGTCGGGCCGCGGCGACAAGGACATGCCGACGCTCGCGAAATTCCCGAAACAGGGCGGCGCGCGATGAGTCCGCACGAGCGTATCAGCGCCGCCATTGGCGCGGCCGCCGCGGAAGGTCGGACGGCGCTGGTCGCCTTCCTCACCGCGGGTTATCCGGAGAAGGCCCGCTTCAGGGAGGTGCTGGCCGAGGTTGCCACGGCTGCGGACGTCGTCGAGGTGGGGGTGCCGTTCACGGACCCGATGGCCGACGGCCTGACGATCCAGCGCGCCAGCCGCGGGGCGATCGCGCAGGGCGTGACGCTGTCCTGGATCCTCGGCGAGATCGCCGCGATGGACCCGCCGCCGGCGGCCCCGGTCGTCTTGATGAGTTACCTCAACCCGTTGCTGGCGATGGGCTTCGAGCGTCTCGCCGAGCGCGCGCTCGAGAGCGGCGTCGCCGGCTTCATCGTCCCCGACCTGCCGCTCGACGAGAGCGAGCCGCTGGACGCGGCGCTGGCCGCGCGGGGGCTCGCGCTGATTCACCTCGTCAGCCCCGTGACGCCGCCCGTGCGGCTCGAGGCCGCCGGGCGCGCCAGCCGCGGTTTCCTCTACGCCGTGAACGTCACGGGGATCACCGGTGGCGCGAAGTCGGCGGGCGCCGATCTCAACGAGTACCTCGCCCGCGTGGTGGCCGCCTCGGCGGTGCCCGTCTGCGCGGGCTTCGGCGTGCGCAGCGCGGCGCAGGTCGCGGACCTCGGCAAGGTGGTGCCCGGCGTGATCGTCGGCTCCGCGCTGGTCGAGGCGCTGGAGCGCGGCGAGTCGCCGGCGGCGTTCCTCGGGGGACTCGCGGCGCCGGCGGGCTGAGCGTTCGTCAGGGCTGCGGGTCGTGCTCGAGGTACAGCGGGCGGGGGCGCGCCGCAGTGTCCCCTCGATGTAGGTTATGTCCGGCCGCACCTTGTCTCGGGCCACTGGTCCGGATTGCGGCAGACCCCGGGAATCCGGGCGCAGTCGAGACAGCCGGCAGCGGCTGGCCTAGAATCAGCGCATGTCCACCGCAAAGAATGTGCTCGGTGAGCCGCTCGAGCCCTGCAGCATGGCTCCCGTCACCGGCTTCTTCCGCGACGGGTGCTGCAACACGGGGCCGCTCGATGTCGGGCGGCACGTGGTGTGTGTCCGGGTAAACGCTGCGTTCCTCGAGTGTTCCAGGTCGCGCGGCAACGACCTGGTGACGCCGCATCCCGAGCACGGTTTTCCCGGGCTCAAGCCCGGAGATCGCTGGTGCCTTTGCGCGGCGCGGTGGAAGGAAGCGCTGGATGCGGGGCATGCGCCGCCGGTCGTGCTGGCCGCGACCCATGAGGCCGCGCTGCAGATCATCCGGCTGGAAGACCTGAAACGGCACGCGCTGGACCTGTGCTGAGAGGGAGCGAGACGTGAACGCGCTGATAACGCTGCAGGCGAGACTCGAAGCCCAGGGCTACCAGGTCTGGATGCAACTGCTGGCGCCCGGCACGGTCTTCGCCGCCCACTGCACCTGCGAGTCGCGCATCGACGCGGTGTTCTCCGGCCAGCTGAAGCTGGTCATCAGCGGGCATGTGCACCTGCTCGGCCCCGGCGACTGGGTCGAGATTCCGGCCGGCGTCACCATGACCGCCGAGGTCGTCGGGGATGAGCCCGTGCTCGGCCTCGACGCCACGCGCGACCAGCCCGCCGCCTGAGATTCCCGTCCTGTCGCGCCGCGCGGGGCATCCCTGCCCCACCGGCCTGCTGCTTCAACCGCGGCGGGCATCCAGCGAGAGCCGCCCTGCGCCGTGCGCGAGCAGCAGCAGGAACGCGGCGAGGCGGGTGCGATAGCCGATCGCGATGGCCAGGCCGCCGACAATCTCGAGCGCGATGACGAGCGGCAGCAGGCTGCCAGGCACGCCCATCGACGCCATGTAGCCCGCGACCCCCGCATAGCCGGGGATCTTGCCAAGGCCGGCGACGACAAACAGCGTCGCCAGGAAAAGTCGGGCGGCGAGTTCCGCCCAGGGGTAAAACCTGGTCATGACAGTGCTCCCTGGAAGTCAGATGAGTGTTGCGTGCGGGGTCTGTGCGGTCAGGCGGGCGGCGCAACGAGCGCGCCGGACTGGTAGTCCCGGATCGCCTGGCGGATTTCTTCGCTGGTGTTCATCACGAATGGACCGTACTGGACGATGGGCTCGCCGAGCGGCTGGCCGGACAGCAGGAGCATCCCGGAGCCGCCGTCGGCCGCGGTGATGGTGACCTCGCCGTCGCCGTCGAGCACGGCCATCTGGCCGCTCTCGAGCAGGGCGTCCGGACCCGCAGGATTCGAGAGCCATGCCTGGCCGTGGAAGGGGCGCACCAGGGCGCGGTGGCCGGCCGGCGGTGCCCAATTGAAATGCGCGCCGGGTTCCAGGCGCAGCTCCAGCACCGCGGTCTCGCATGCCGTCCGGTTGATCGTCGACACCGCATCGCCGTAGCGGCCCGCGATGACGCGCAGCCGGCCGCCGTCCAGCGCCAGCGCCGGCAGCTCATTCGATTCCGCCTGCGCGTAATCCGGTTCGCGCAGCTTGTCGGCCGCCGGCAGGTTGATCCACAGCTGGAAGCCGTGAATGCGCCCCTCGCCGGGCAGCGGCATCTCGGAGTGGATGACGCCGCGGCCGGCTGACATCCACTGCGCGCCGCCGGAGCGGATCGCCGCCCGGTGGCCCATGTGATCCTGGTGCTCGAATCCGCCCTCCAGCATGATCGTCAGCGTCTCGATGCCGCGGTGCGGATGCGACGGGAAGCCCGCGACGAACTCGTCGCGCTTGTCGGAGCGGATCTCGTCGAGCATCAGGAAGGGGTCGAGGTCATGCTGCGCCCGGCCCACGATGCGCCGGATTTTCACGCCGGCGCCGTCGGACGCAGGCTGGCTGGGCAGGACCTGGCGGATGCGCTTGTGGGTCATGGGTCGTTCTCCTCGTCTGTTCGTCCCCTTCGTGCCATGCGGGGCCGGCGCGGGGCGGTGGTTTCGATGTGGAGACTTTATATTCGACAGGGTCGAAGAAAAACCGCAAAATATCGCTAAATATGTTCTATAAAGTCGAAATGAGGCCCAGGGTCACCCTCGAGCAATGGCGCATGCTCCAGGCCGTCGTGGACCACGACGGCTATGCGGGGGCGGCGGAGGCCTTGTCGAAATCGGTCTCGACCGTCAGCTACGGGGTCAGGCGTCTCGAGGCGGGCCTGGGTCTGCCGCTGCTGGAACTCGAGGGACGGCGGGCGGTGCTGACCCGCGCGGGGCGCGAGCTCCTGCGCCGTTCGCGCTATCTCCTCGACGAGGCGCTCGCCATCGAGCGCGCCGCCGGCCTGCTCGCGCAAGGCTGGGAGCCCGTGGTGACGCTCGCGGTCGAGGTCATCTTCCCCCAGGATCGGTTGCTCGCCAGCCTAGACGCCTTTGCGCGGCGCACCGGCACGACGCGCGTGGAGCTGATCGAAGCCGTCTTGTCGGGCACCACCGAGCAGCTGTTTTCCGGCACGGCCGATCTCGCCATCACTGCCTGGGTGCCGCCCGGCTTCCTCGGCGAGCCCCTGTGCACGGTG
>Ga0209498_1000096_pt1 | contig 49102 bp, 53 predicted proteins | sample WalLakDeSediment_FD_184131 | JGI IMG/M metagenome (GOLD analysis project Ga0209498, IMG submission 184131) | Lake sediment microbial communities from Walker lake, Nevada to study Microbial Dark Matter (Phase II) - Walker Lake 11/02/13 Deep... | ecosystem: Environmental > Aquatic > Freshwater >... | reverse complement strand
GCCCATGAGGTTGAGGGCCATGGGCTGACCCATGATCCCGAGCCCTATGAATCCCACCTTCATGGTCTTCCAGCCTCCTTTTGCTGATCAAATCCGCCGAGGCGGATTTGATCCATGTGAAAAGAGCTCCCGATCCGGGTTGGATCATGAGAGCTCTTTTCTTATTGGCGACCATTGTTGAAAAGTTTTGCAAATGAAACGGGTCAACAAATCTACGACCCGCTGCGGAACCTCCGCGCCAGGTGGTTATGGGCTGATCCGTGGACCTTTTACGCGCCTCACTAAACAATCGGTATTTTATTTCACGGTAAAGAGCATTGCAAGAAAAAAATACAATATAAAGGAAAAAAAATCTTGTGACCACAATATATCGCGTCCTCCCTTTCCTTACGTTCAACAATCTTCGGGCAGGGTGCGAACTTCTTAAAGACCGTGATTATATTGCTAGAAAAACGGGTTCAGAAGGGGATTCCCATGGAAGGAAAAGATTTGAAGGCGGTGAGGCGTCTCATGAATGAAGGCTTCAATTATGACAACCTCGAGGCTATGGCCGGCATTTGCCGGGAGGAAAGTTATCCTGCCCATGCTTTAACGGCCTTTGTCCTGCATCATCTGTTTATGGATATAGCAAGGGAAATCGGTGACGGCCCGATTCTTGTGAGCGAGCTTCGAAAGCTTGAGGCCAAATACCGGACCATGATCAATCTTGCCCTTGAAGAGACTGTTGCAGATGTCCCTCAGGACCGGCAGGTCGGTCGCCTCACCGATCTGATTCGCCTTCACTGGGTCGAGAGGGCGCAATGAGCATTGATCATTGAGTATGGAGGCTTTCATAAACCTTGCATGGGATTTCGAGCGAGAAGGTAAGCGGGCTCAAGGACGGCATAGGCGAACCGCATGAAGGGCGCAGGCACCCTCCTTTCGCGTCCCATTTTTACGACCACGCCGATCATCGACTCCAGCTCACTGACCCGCCCGGCCTCGATGTCCCGTTGCATGGACGGTTTGATGTCCGGTGCTGCGGAGTCTATGAAGGCCAGGGTTTTTTCAGCGATGTCCCTTTCAAGGCTTACGCCTTTAGCGTGGGCCACGGCGCTGACTTCGGAAATCGCTTCCACCAGCAAAGCCCTTGCTTCAGGCGCCTGCCGGAAAGCTCCCAGACTGACCCGGGTCAGGCTTCCCAGCGCGCTAATGGCTGAAATAAATACAAATTTTGTCCACAGAACCTGCTCGATATTGTGAACCAACTCGACGGTCGCTGGGGTGGTGCGAAAGGCTTCGGCCACGGCTTCGGCACGGGGGGTGATCCGGCCGTCCATCTCGCCCAAGACGATTCGGCGGAACTGGCTGTATTGCCCGATGATCCCAGGCGCCTCAATGGCTGCGGACAGCCAGGTGGCGCCGCCCAGCATGTGCTCTTTTCCGATCACCGCCCCGATCCGCTCAACCGCATCTACACCGTTTTGAAAGGAGATGACCGACGTACTGGGGCCGATCATCGGCTTGATCGCTTGGGCCGCTTCATCGGTGTGATAGGTCTTAGTGGCTATGATCACAAGATCAACGAGTCCCACTTCGTCCGGCTTAGAGGTTGCCCGGACCTTGGATAGGGAGAAATCGCCGAGCACACTATGAACCACGAGACCTTTTTCGCCGAGGGCTTTAAGATGCGCGCCCCGTGCTATGAAGGTCACATCATGTCCGGCGAGGGAAAGCAATCCGCCGTAGTAACCTCCCACACCGCCTGCGCCCATCATGGCAATCTTCATCATGTTCCCGCTCCTGCGCACAGAGGCCTATTTCAGGTGGAGGGCGATTTCTTCGTGGGTGATGGTTCTGTTTCCCGGTCGGAGCGTCTCTGAAGTCTTCTTCAGTTCTATGCGGGAGATCGAATACCCGTCCTGAAGAAACCCGAAAAGGCTCTTTTTGATGTTTTCCTGCCCATTTCGCGTGCCGGGATAGGCGATCCTTTTGCGAACCGTGACGATCTCTTCGACCTCACAGTCTTCCTTGGGATGACCCCAGGCCATCCCTTTCAGCTCGGAGACATGGGGCAGGGGCGCCTTTTTTTCCTCCTGGGCGGAAATAAAGAGACCGGAGATGGAACTCAATTCCTGGGCCGGGCCGGTTCTTTCCATTCTGGGTTGCTCCTCTCTTTATCATGAAACCTGAACAGCCGTCGGGTTTTGTTCCGAAGCCGGCAATTCCTGAGGGCTGTCGGGTGGGTCGACGGCTTTGGTGGAGTAAGCCTCGCTCAGCTCTCGGAAATTGCGAGCCGCATCCAGGGCGTCAAAGCCATGGGCCGTGGAAGCGTGCCAGGCATTCATCAGTTCGTCGGCGAGTTTTTCATAGTCCTTGTGACCGATGGAGTGTTTGTCGTACTCCCCGATCGGCAACCCGTAATCCACGGTTTCCCTGAGGCGGATGTTATAGCGAATGGCCGTGTCAAAAACGTTTTCCCCGAATCTTTCCCGCACTTTTTCAAGGACATGCCTGGAATAACGCGTTCGGTGGTCGTACATGGTGATCAGGGCACGGGCTTTTATCTCATGACCCAGTTTTTCCTTGAGCAGGAGCACGATCTCCATAAGCTTGGAAACCCCCCGCAGTGAGAAGAGGCTCAAATCTATGGGAATGATCACCTCTTCAGCGGCCCGAAGGGCATTAAAACACAGATGCCCGATGCTCGGGGGACAATCCACGATGACGGTCTGATAAGGCTTTTTTAAGGATTCGATAGCATGCATGAGCCGGCCTTCTCTGCCTTCAACCCCGGAGAGCTCCTGCTCGATCGCGCTCAAGCCGGCGTTGGAGGGGGCCAGGTCAAAATTGTCTCTCATGGGGATGACAATGTCGTCAAGGCCGATGGAACTTTCCGTCCCCGGCTTTAGCACATCGTAGATGGATTTTTCGAGATCCGCAGGCTTGACGGCCAACCCCATCGTCGCATGCGCTTGAGGGTCAAGATCAACAAGCAAAACCTGCTGCCCCTTGGAAGCCAAAGAACAGGATAGGTTGATGGCTGTGGTTGTTTTTCCGCACCCCCCCTTTTGGTTTGCGACCGCGATAACTCTCATACCCTGCCTCCTTTCTGAGCGGTTCGTGCCGAATGCATTGACGGCGCGTTTCGGGTTGCCATATCAGAAAGGCGAGGATAGCGCAAGAAATAGATACAATATTTTGTGTTTTTTTGCATTTTTTTCCTACAAGTTGTGGTGAGCCAAGCCGAAGCTCATGCGCTGCAGCGCACCGCCGGTTTGCCCTGATTCACCATCAAGACATCATCTGCCATTCGACAGGCTCATGGCCCTGAGTTAAATCGAAGGGCTGCGTTACCCTCCCTCCAGAGGCGGGTAAACATCCCTCGCCCTGTTAAATGCTCGCGAAGCGAGCCGGCAAAGCCGATTTAACTGGGCAAGTCACTGCGGCGTACATAGCAGAAAGGCACACGGCACAGCCTACTCCGCCGAAGTTGCTTAGGCTACGAAGGCCGGGCGGGTCACGGAGTATCATTTTTGTTATGTTTTGGCCGTGCACCCTGCGCCTTGTGCCTTGCGCCGTCTATGCGCCTTGCTGGGGATCAGGAATCCTGCCCAACCCCCAGAATTTATTGGATAAAGCAAAATTGATGATCTCGTAAAAAGTCCCCGCAGTCGTCACTCCCGCGGAGGCGGGAGTCTAGAAGTGCTTGAAAAGACTGGATTCCCGTCTTCACGGGAATGACAGAAAAAGGCATTTTCGGACTTTTTACGAGAGCGTCAAAATTAGACGGTGGATTTGGGGTTTGATCCTAGCCTTGAAGGCAGGGCAAAAAAAAGATAGAATCAATCTTTCACGTTTGCGTAGAGGAGGTCAAAAATTGGATACGGAGAGAGGGCGCATCATGATAGACACCCTGCGGGTGTTTGCGGAAGGTTTTGTAAAGGCCGAACCGGAAAGGCTGGGCTCGGCCGGATGGTGGGAAAAACCACTCCTGGTGAGCGCCCGGATCGACCACCGATTCGACCGGCTTCCTGATATCGCCTATCATGAGCACCTGCTGCCGCAAGATCTCCTTCGAAGCGCCAGGACGGTCGTGGTCTTCTTTATTCCTTTCAGAAAAGATCTGATCCGGGAGAACAAGAAAGGGGACCGCCCGTGCCGAAATTGGGGTCTGGCTTATGTTCAGACGAACGACCTGATCGACCGCCTGAGCAGGGGCCTGGGGGAACTCCTGGAAAGGCACGGACATCGTTCGGGTCTCACACCGGCCACCCACAATTTCGATGAAAAAGCCCTCATGGCCCGATGGTCCCACAAGCACCTCGGCCACATCGCCGGGTTGGGCCGGTTCGGGGTCCACCACATGCTGATCACACCTGCCGGGTGCACCGGCCGGCTGGGGAGCTTTGTGACCGAGGCCGAGTTGGGCGATCATCCTCTCATGCAAAGCCGGGAAGCGTGCCTGCTCAAGGCAGGCCGGACATGCGGCAAGTGCCTGGAGGCCTGCCCTGTTCAGGCCTTGAAGGAAGATGGTTTTGACCGGCGAGGCTGCTGGGAGAGATTGAATGAGAATCGCAGGAGCCTTCAATATTTCTCTGATTTGCCGGAGACGACCCACGTCTGCGGGAAGTGCGCGGCGATCATGCCCTGCAGTTTTACCAACCCCGTGGCCGAGCTTTAGAAGAAGGAGGAGACGATGCACATTACAGCCAATGGAATCAGGATCCATTACACCCTGGAAGGCGCGCAATCCGCTCCTTTCATCACCATGAGCCATTCCCTTGCCACGGACCTGACCATGTGGGAGCCGCAAATGGAGGCGCTCCTCAAGTCCTACAGGGTTCTGAGGTATGACACGCGGGGACACGGGAAGACGAGCGCTCCTCAAGGCCCCTATTCGCTGGAGATGCTCGCTCAGGATACGCTCGGATTGCTTCAGGCCCTGGGTGTGGAAAAGACCGTTTTCATGGGCATCTCCATGGGCGGCATGATCGGACAGGTGTTGGGCTTCAATGCACCGGAGGTCCTGTCAGGACTCATTTTGTGCGACACCTCAAGCCGCATCCCGGATGAAGCCAAGCCTGTTTGGAATGAGCGGATCGATACCGTGCAAAAGAAAGGGATGGAAAGCCAGGTCGAATCGACCATCGAGCGATGGTTTACACCCCGGTTTCAAGACCAACACCCCGAGGTGATCCACAAGGTCAAGGCCATGATTCGGGCAACGAGTGCCCGGGGATACATCGGCTGCGCCCATGCGATTCGCGATCTGAACCTGACGGACAGGATTTCGGACATCAAGGCGCCGACCATGATCCTCGTGGGAGAAGAAGATCCCGGCACGCCGGTATCCGCCTCTGAGGCGATTCATGAGAAAATCCGGGATTCCGAGTTGGTGGTCCTGAAGTCCGCGGCCCATCTCTCGAACATTGAACAGCGTGAGGCATTCAACAAAGCGGTCTTGAACTTTCTTCAAAAGAACGGTTGTCCTGTCCATCAGAGACCCGGAGGACTCCCATCACCGAAAACAGCGAGAGGGCCCTTGAGGCTTCCGGCGCGAAGGTCGGGGCCACCCTAGAGGGCCTGAAAGGGGTCCGGGATCTCGCTTTGCAAGTCGCCCGCTATTCCTACGCTTCCAATGGTTTCATTTGAGTCTTGAAAAAAGAGAGCGGAGCAAATAAAATCACTCCGTCGCCCATTTTCCCGGATTTCCGGTGTTGTGCGGCGCGAAAAAGGGAAAGGATCCCTTCGTCTCATCCCCGAAAAACAAAAGAAGGAGGTCATCATGCGAAGGATTTTGCTGGCAATCGATGGGTCCGATCATGCTGTGAGAGGAGCCCAATACGTCGCGGAGCTTTACAGAGGCGCAACCGATTTGGAGGTTACCGTTCTGACCATTTCCCCCACCGTTCCTCCCATCTATCGTGAGGAGGCCGATGACCCGATGATTCAGGAGCAGTTTACGGCATGGAAGAAGAAGAGAGAAGAGGAGTCCGAGGCCTACACGGATGGGGCCAGAAAGGTGCTGCTCAAGGGAGGCCTTCAAGAAAGCCGGGTCCACGCGAAATATGTGCAGCAACTGGTGGGCGTGGCCCGGGACATCGTCCGGGAGATCGATGCCGGCCGTTTCGATGCGTGCCTCGTGGGGAAGAAGGGGTTGGGATGGTTTGGAAATATGTTTTTGGGAAGCATCACGGATAAACTGCTGCAGATTTCAGAAGACCACCCCCTGTGGCTCGTGGAGGGAAAGAAGCGGAAAAGCCGGAAGGTGCTTGTGGCAATGGATGAAACCAGCCACACGGTGAACCTTGCACGGTATGTGGGGACCATGCTGAAGGGGCTGGAAGGCGTGTCGATCCTTTTTTATCACTACTGTGCCCCTTTTACCGAGGACATCTCTCCTGAAGAGCGCAAGAAATTGAAGGACCTTGAAAAAAAAGTCATTGAGCGGGAAAAGAAGGAGATGTCTCATTACTTTGAAGATGCAAAGAGAGTTCTCCTGGACCTGGGCTTTTCAGAAAAAAGCGTGACCTATGAATTCCAGTACGATCAGTCCGGCCGGCCCAAGAAGGTGACGCAAGCCATCCTGGATAAGCTCAAAAAGGGCGGTTACGGGACCCTGGTGCTCGGGCGCAAGGGATCAACCCACGCCAGGGAATTCCGTCTCGGATCCGTGGCGATGCGGACCGTCGGCGAGGCCAGGGACTGCGCGATCTGGGTTGTTTAAATCGCTACCTCTTGTCTGAAAAAAGTTCCAGGAATTCTGCGTACCCTTCTTTTTCCAGGTTTTCCTTGGGAATGAAACGCATGGCCGCAGAGTTCATGCAATACCTCAAGCCTGTAGGCGGGGGACCGCCAGGAAACACATGCCCGAGGTGGGAATCGGCGTGCTTGCTGCGCACTTCCGTCCGAACCATGAAAAGACTGCGATCCTGTTTTTCCACGACGTTCTCAGGGACAAGGGGCCTGGTGAAACTGGGCCAGCCTGTGCCTGAGTCGTACTTGTCAAGAGAACTGAACAGAGGTTCCCCTGAAACGATGTCCACGTAAATACCATCCTTCTTGTTGTCCCAATATTCATTGTTAAAGGGCGGTTCAGTCCCATCGTGCCGGGTCACCTTGTACTGAAGAGGAGTCAGCCTCGCTTTGAGCTCTTCATCGCTTGGTTTCATGGAACCGGCGCCTCCCGATGAACTCGGAGCGGGTTTCTTTTCATCACCCCAAGTTTCCTTTATGAACTGGTCGCGGCCTGAGCCGAGGCGATAGACCTTATACCGAAGTGCACTGGTTTTGTAATAGTCCTGATGGTAATCCTCGGCAGGATAGAACTTCAGGAATTTCGTGATTTCCGTGACAATCGGTCGTTTGAACCGTCCGGAGTTTTCAAGAGCTCTCTTGGATTCCTCTGCGAGACGCTTTTGTTCGTCGTCATGATAGAAGATGACCGTGCGGTAATGGGAACCCCTGTCGACGAACTGGCCGCCGGGGTCTGTGGGGTCTACGTGGCGCCAGAAAACGTCGAGGATCTGCCGGTAGCTGATTTTTTGCGGATCATAACGAACCTGTACGGCTTCGACATGACCGGTTCGACCGGCAGACACCGCTTCATAGGTGGGGGTTTCCTCGTCCCCACCGCTATATCCTGAAATGACTTCAACGACACCGTCCGTCTTTTCAAAGTCCGATTCCACACACCAGAAACAGCCACCGGCCAGGGTGGCGGTTTTGAGTTCTTGTTGCTCTTTCATAGCCCTTCCCGCTCCTTCCTTATCAACGGCCCTGCTGCTCGAAAGCACAAAGGCCACACTCAGTAACCCTAAAGCGGCCATTGCCGCAATGATCATTGCCTTTCTCATGGGTTTTCCCTCCTTGCGGCCCATGCATTCAACTATGGTACTACAGATTCAAAATAAGCATTCCTTTATGGCTTGCACTCATCCCTCTCTCAAAATCGGTTTTATGAACCGTCTCAGAATAGTCTTAACATAGCTCTTGGAGATTCCGCCAACCGGCGTCATTGCGAGCCCGGCTTTATCGGGCGCGGCAATCTCTCGGCTTGAGCAACGAGATTGGGCGCATAGGTGACATCACAAAAGACAATCCGTGACCCGCCCGGCCTTCGTAGCCGACCCGCCTGCCTTAGCAAGTGCGGCGGGCAGGAGCTACTTCGGCGGAGTGGGCTGAGCCGTGAGCCGCGCATCTTTCTGATATTTATGCCGCAGGGGGGAAGCGAGGGAAGGCGACGCTCGAGATGATGCTTTCCTGGAGATCAGGGGGATCTTTCCTAACCCTGAAACTTGCGCACGATCAAAACGGCATTGAAGCCTCCGAAGCCGAGAGAGTTGGAAACGGCGATGTTCACTGGCACTTCCCGCATCTGATTCGGCACATAGTCCAGATCGCACTCCGGGTCGGGGAACTCGTAGTTGACGGTAGGATGAATCTTGCCGTCGCGGATGGATAAAACGGTGGCAATCATCTCGGCGCCCATAGCCGCTCCCAGGAGGTGTCCGATCATGGATTTCGTGGAACTGACGGGGATATCATAGGCTCTCCTGCCGAAGACCTTCTTGATCGCCCGTGTTTCAATCACATCGTTCAGTTTCGTGGACGTCCCATGGGCATTGATATAATCAATGTCTTTCGGCCCGATTCGCGCTTCGGCCATGGCCATCTGGATGGCCCGGATGAAGGAGTGCCCTTCAGGTTCAGGGATGGTAATGTGGTAGGCATCGCAGTTCATACCAAAACCGACGATTTCAGCATAGATGGGGGCGTTTCTCTTCAGCGCATGCTCCAGTTTTTCAAGGATGAGGATGCCGGCCCCCTCACCCATGACAAAGCCGTCTCGGTCGCGATCAAAAGGTCGGGACGCTTTTTCAGGGTCGTCGTTCCTCGTGGACATGGCGCGAGTCGCCTGGAAGCCTGCGACAATGATCGGAGTGATGGCGCAATCTGCGCCGCCCGTGATCATCACATCTTCAGGACCGGCTTTGAGGTGACGGTAGCAGTTGCCGATGGCCTGGGCTGCAGATGAGCACGCCGTGGGAATCACGTAGCTCATGCCCCGGCAGCGGAAGGTGATGGACAAGGCGGCTGCCACGCTGCTGATGAGTTGGTAAGGGAGAGCATGAGGGGAGGTTCTTCTCGGCCCCCTGTCCTCATAAAACTCCTTCAGACCGGTTTCAAAAATATCCTCGTTTCCGGAAGCCGTTCCCAGGACAACCCCGATCTTGAAGGGATCGAGCCCTTGGATTTCAACCCCCCTTTTTTCAAAGGTCAGCTCAAATCCTGCATCTTCGAGGGCGAGCTTGGCGGCTCCCATGGCCATTTGGGAAGTTCGGCCGAGATATTTGGTTTTCTTGGCGCCCGGCAGGAACTCGGAGAGGTTGAAATGCTCAACGGTTGCGGCGATCCGGGTCTTGTACTGGTCCATCTCCACATCCGGAAAACATACCCGCCGAACCCCGGAAACCCCTGCAAGCAGGTTCTTCCAAAAGGCCTCTTTTCCGGTGCCGATGGGCGTGATGGCGCCCATTCCTGTGATGACGACCCTCTGAGTCATAACGGCTAATAGACCCCCGGGGGCAAGACGCCCACTTCGTCCATGATCCTGGACACGCCCGGAACTTTTTTGGCTGCTTCGAGCATTCGTTTTTTATGGTCCGCCGTGTTGGTGTAACCGTAGATTTGGGCCACGCCCTTTTCCGGGACCTCCACATGGAACTGGGTGAGACTGAACTGTTCCTTAAGAAGAGCCGCTTCGACTTTCTTCATCAGGGACATTCTTTCCATAGATTCGAGGGCGTGGAGGCTGCATTCCTGAAGCGCCTGAGACTTCAGGGCATCGACAACAAGGTTAGCGGCGCCCTCCACCCCGAACTTCTCCGTGTTAATGACCAGATCGTACAATGAAGGATCACTCCACTCCAAGCGAAAGGCAAAGCGCAAGAATCCTCGACGCTCATGGTCGCTTTTCCTGATCATTTTTTCTGCGGCCTCCCGGCTCAATCCCTGTCGGTCCATCATCTGTTTGACGCGATAGGGTTCAGATGCATGAATGAGGACATGAAAGGCGCAGCCGAAGTCACGGAGAAGCAACTGGCTCCCGTGCCCCACGATGACGCCCCGGCCGGAACGAGACACCTCGTAGATGAGGGACTCCATAAGGTCCAGATAGACCTCAGGCCGCCGACCTCGGAGGACATCAAAAAAGCCGGGCGCTTTCTCACCGAGATTCTTGAGGTCTTCCGCTTGAATCCCCGACTTCAGAGCTTCCTGCTGCAGTCTCCGGTCATCATAGAGATCAAGGCCGGCTGATTCGGCGATCAACCGGGCGACCTGCTCCGTTCCGCAACCCTTGCCTCCTGAAACGGTAATAAGCGACATAAACTCTCTCCTTTTCCGATCTGGTTCATGAAGAATGCATGCCAAGACTTTGGCCCCAGGGCGTTTGCCTGTGAAAATAGGGCGCCCCTTGTCTCTATGTCAATCCTTGGAGGTAGGGGTATGACCCTCGTGTCCCCATGCTGGATGGTTATGCCTCTTTCGAGAAGCTAAAATTTTCCGAAAGCGACGGGGGTTTAAAAAGGTAAAAAAGCTATGTTCTGTTCGATGTTTTAAGGGCCTGGATATACATTTTAAGCGCCTCGATCCCTTTCTTGTTCACAGCCGTAAATTTTACACCGGCACAGTAACGGGTCTCCTCGGAAAACGAAGCCGGGGGTTCTTGATGCATGATTCTGCCCCTGAGTTGGACCATATCCTCTTTCAGGCCCAGGGTGATCAGAACGATTTGACCGTCCTCCAGAAGGCGGTGGGTTTCCAGCAACAGCCCGCCTTCGCTCACGTTGCGGGTTCGCCCCATGCCGCGGCTCAAATGACGGCCGTCCTCTCCAAGTATAATATAATCCACCAAATTCAGGGTCTTGCTTCTCTCAAATTTCCGTCTCTTGAGATCCTGCATGTTCCTTATCAACCTCCCGGAGCCGCCTTTGATACGGGGCCTTATGCTTCCTCGGTCACCCTCAATAATGTGTGCAAATGATAAGCACTGAGAGTTCATAGAATCGCATAAATCAGCCCTCAAGTCCACCCCTTTTTTGGAAGGCAGGACGTCCACGGAGGTTGTGAAGAGATTTCCTGGAATGGGCATGGCCGGTTTTTCAATCCCAGTAAATGCAAGAGACAGGGCAGGCTTCCATGGCTTCTTCAATGCACTCCTGAGAACCGCCCTCCGGCTTGATCACCTCTGATTTTTCTCTGTCTTTATCGAGCTTGAAAATCTCCGGGCAAAGCTCTTCACAATTGCCGCATCCGATGCATTCGTCTTCGTCAATACGCACTGTCTTGGCCATTTTCTCTTCCTTTTTTTTCTCCGGGCCGTGACCCTCCTACATGTCCTTCATGAACCTCGACTCATATGGTCTGGACTCCTTCTTCAAGGTCACCGTGGTCGCTCCCCACCCTGACGGGCTGCTGTCCAGAGCGAAATCCAAGACGGCAGGGTGCTTTTGAAGATGGGCGTGGACCGTGCGCAGCAGGACGCCCTTTCCTTTTCCGTGGATGATCCTCAGCTCGAAGATCCCCTTTTCAAGGCAAGCCTCGATGTATCCCTCCACCACCGAAGCCGCCTCTCCGGGTCGGAAGGTGTGAAGATCCAGCTCACCGTCAATAGGAATCTCCATTCCATTAAAAAGAGACTCTTCTTCCATTACAGCCTCTCCAGGTCCACTTGATCCTGGAAATGAGTCTTGAGATCCTGCGCAAGGCCTTCAAAGGCTTTGTCCGTCTCCATCTCAACGACGAGGTCTCGATCATCAAGAACCTTCAAGTAGCCGTGCTGTTTGACCACATCAACGACCTCTTTCACGTCGCTGGTGACCCATCCTTTCATTCTCATCACCAATTCTTCGCCTTTGAAAGGCCTTTCAATGGTGAGGTCGACCTTTCGCTTTTTGGCATCCCACCCGATCACGGCAGGTTGAACGATGACAGGCGTGACCGGATCGTGCATGGCGGCACAGCGGAACCACAATTTTGCTCGAATCATGATAACCCTCCTCCAATAAATCCTCTTCAATCTATCATGCCTTGGCAGAATCCGCCACATTTTCAGCGGCTCCTATTTCTCCAATCTCAAAGACCGGAGATAGGTCCTGATCTCCTGCCGAGAAGGAGATTAAGACTGGACCTCTTCGAAAAATCGAGGTAATACTCTCAGGGTGATTCGCTTCAGAAAATCCTTTCCAGGAGAAATCAATCATGCCGAGGGTCACATGCTTTTCAAGAAATCGATGCACCAGCGTTGAGCAACCGGACGGTCAAACCATTCGGTCTTCTTGCCGCTTGCAGGACCCGTTGATGGAGGCTGTCGTGGAAATCATGGTCAAGCTGCCCGATTTGGAGATCACGGCCGTCAAGGGCAAAATCGAAAGATCCGAAAGGACTTCTTGCACTGAACCGGCCGGCTTTCTGGAAAAGGTGATCGGGGTTCGAATCGGGCCGAGCATGCAGAAGATCTTTGAAGGACTTCTCGGCGGCGAGACAGCGTGCAAGCAACTGATATTCATGCTGGAGGAGTGCTGCCACGGGGTGATCTTGAGCTTCACAAAAGGGACGGTGCAAAAATTCCCAGAGGACGAGGAAGAAGCCATCACGTTCCTGGCCGATGATGTGAGGAAGCATATCCGTTTATACAATCGCTGTGCCGCCTTTGCTCCGGGCAGCAGGATTGTGGAGGGTATCGAACCGCCCCGCTAAACCCGTAAAGATTCGATATCAGGGTGGATGATTCAGATCTAAGAGACAACCGGGAGGGTTTTTGAGATCGATGCTGAGCTACATGCGAAACAAGCTGATGAGCGTGTCAAGGGAGAGCAAAGATGCTCTGAGCGTTTACGGTGTTCTGGATGACGACCTTTACGGTTTGTGGATGAAAGTCGGCGTAAGCCTGCCGGACATGAAAATCACTGCTATTGAGGCGGACTGGAATCGTTGGACCACCCCGGAGTGCCGGCGCGCGATTGAGCCTCTGCAGGGCGCCGTCGGCCTGCACATTGAGCCGGGTTTGCGGCAGAAGGTGCAAAAGAGCATCAGCCGGAGTGCCTGCCGGCATTTTGCCAATCTTTTTCTCGAATGTTGTCACGCGGCCAAAGAGGCGGCTGAATTGATCCGGGAGCAGGGTCAGGAAAGGGCTCGGCCCGAAGTTCTCGGAAAAGAGATTTCGCCCCCGCCTGCGGCCGGTCATGAGAAAGGGGATGGCATCCCTTCAGGCGGGACGATCATTGACCTGCACGTGCATACGTCCATCGGCTCTCCATGCAGTTCGGCGCCCGTAGACGACCTCATCGAGGAAGCAAAAAAAATCGGCCTCAACGGGATCTGTTTGACCGATCACAACCATGTCTGGGGGCCGGAAACGCTGGAGGCGCTGAGGCGGAAGCACGGGTTTTTGATCCTGGGGGGAAACGAGATTACGACCGACCAGGGGGATATTCTCGTATTCGGCCTGGAAAGGAACATCCAGGGGATCATCAGGGTGGAAGCACTCAGAGAGGAAGTGCTGGAGGCCGGCGGGATGATGATCGTGGCCCATCCCTTCAGGGGCTTTCTGGTTTTTGATGCCGCCCAACTCGGGTTGACCCCTGAAACGGCTATGGAAAGGCGGCTTTTCAAGTACGTGGATGCGGTTGAAGTGCTGAACAGCAAAGTGACGGAGCAGGAGAACGACTTCGCTGCCAAGGTTGCCGGAGCGCTCGGCATGCCCGGCACGGGGGGCAGCGATGCTCACGACGTGAAGGAGGTCGGCCTTTATGCCACTTGCTTTCCCGGGGTCATCAAGGACGAAAGGGAGCTTGTCGAAGCCCTGAAACGTGGAGAATATGTACCCATCGCTTTCAGGAAGGATCGGAAATTATCCCCTTAAGATTTCTCGCTTCGCTCGAAATGACCTTCAAATGGGACTTTTTACGAGGTCATCAAAATTGCGTTCGTAAAAAGTCCGAAAACGCCGATATGTCATTGCGAGCGAAGCGCGGCAGGCTCATAATTCTTTGAATCGCCGAGAGATTGCCACGGCGCGTTGCGCCTCGCAATGACGGTGTAGGACTTCTTACGAGTTCATCAACATTGATGAACTCGTAAAAAGTCAGAAAGTTCCTTTTTCTGTCATTCCCGCGAAGGCGGGAATCCAGTCTTATCAAGCACTTCTGGACTCCCGCCTACGCGGGAGTGACGACTTTTGAGACTTTTTACGAAGCCGTCAACATTGAGTTTTGAACAAACAGGAGGGAGCATGGCTAGAATTTTTTCAGGGATATTGCTGGCGTCGGCGCTGATTCTCATGGCGGCGCCTGTTTTTGCCCAATTCGGGATGACCGCTCCGCCGCCTCAGATACCCCCGTCGGGAAAGGTAATGAGTTCGACGGGCGGGCGGTATGTGTTCGGGCAGATCTCGGATTCGAGCAAAGACCAATTCATGCTGGACACCCAGACAGGACGGCTGTGGAGGATCGCGGAAAGCAGTGATGTGGGGACCCATTTGAGGACCATCCCTTATCGCGACGAGCAGGGGAAGGTAGCTCCTTATCCGGGCGAGATCCAGGAGACCAAGCCCAAAGAGGCGCCAAAAAAATAGCTATCTCTAAAAACAAACTGATCGGTTCCGGGTTCAGGGTTTCACGAGAGCGAGCATCTTGTGGAGATCCGTGGTCGGCGCCATGCAAGCGTGATTCGTGCAGACGTAGGCCGTGGCCTTCCCATCCCTGGGAACATGATTTTTGATGAACCCTGCGACCTCGTCGATCCCGGAGGAGTCTTTGTCCGAAGGGCGGAACAGGGCCACATGGTTTGGAATGAAACGGGTCCTCAAGGCCCTCAGCATGGCGATCGTTTCCCGGCTTTCGGAGGGCCCCGCCACAACCACTTCAAAACACGGCCCAAGGGCAAAATCAAGAGAGCAAAGAAACTGGGTGTATCCGGAGGGAAAACCCTTGATCTGCCCTGAAAAGGCTTTCATGATTGCGGAGGCTTTTTCCTCGTACTCGGCTCTTCCCGTAAGGCGCGCAAGGCGAAGGAAATTCAGCATGGCCACGGCGTTTCCTGAAGGAATTGCGCCGTCATAAATTTCTTTTTTTCGCACGATGAGGCTTTCGCCGTCATCAGGCGTGAAAAAAAACCCCCCTCGACGGGCGTCCCAATAGTGGGCAAGCATATCGCTTGAAAGGGCCATGGCGGTCTTGAGATGCTCGGCATCGAAGGTGGCCTCATAGAGTTCGATCAATCCCCAGATGAAAAAGGCATAATCGTCCACGTTTGCCGTGATGTCCGCATCGCCTTCACGATACCGGTGAAGGAGCCTTCCTTCGGGAGTCCGCATGGTGTTCGTCACAAAGCGGACCGCGTCTGAAGCGGCAAGGGCATAAGGCTCTTCCCCGAGCACCTGGGCGCCCTTGGCCAGGGCTGCGATCATCAGGCCGTTCCAGTCCGTGAGGACCTTGTCGTCTTTATGGGGATGAATTCGTTTTTCCCGAGCCTCAAAAAGTTTTTGACGGGCAAGATCCAGGATCCTCTCCCCGTCCTGGATTTGAAGATCTGCGCCGATCTCGGAAAGGGTTTTGCCGGGGTAGAGAATATTGGCGCCCGTATTCTTTCCTGTCGCCTCTTCGGCGAAATTGCCCTTTTTTTGAACATGGAAAGCCCGGACCATGAAATCCGCTTCTTCTTTGGAGAGAATTTCCCGGAGTTCCTCGTCGGTCCAGAGGTAAAATTTCCCCTCGACGCCTTCGCTGTCGGCATCTTCTGCGGAATAAAAGGCCCCTTCCGGCGAGCGCATGTCGCGGAGGACATAGGAAAAAACCTCCCGGGCCGTGTTTGCATAAAGCGCGTTTCCCGTGGCCTGATAGGCCTCGATATAGGCAAGGGCAAGCATGGCCTGATCATAAAGCATTTTTTCAAAGTGGGGGACCAGCCACTCCCTATCCGTGGAATAGCGGTGAAAACCATAGCCGATCTGGTCAAAGATGCCGCCCCAACGAAGTTCCTGAAGGGTTTTTTCGACCATTCTGAGGGCTTCGACGTTTCCCGTGCGCTTCCAGTACCGGAGCAGGAAGGAGAGGTTATGGGGCGTGGGGAATTTGGGGGCCCCGCTGAACCCGCCGTAGGTCTTATCGAAGCGCTTGGAAAGGTCCTGAAAGGCAAGCTCGAGGGTGGCGTGATCCAGTTCCTTACCCTCTTCCTCCTTTTCCAAGTGATGAAGGGCCTCGGTCATGCCGGCGGCACTCTCCAAGACATCCGCATGACGGGTCTTCCAAAGCTGCTCGATCCGTGGAATCAACTCCATCATGCCCGGCCGCCCGAAGCGACTTTCCTTGGGAAGGTACGTGGCTGCAAAAAAGGGCTTCTTTTCAGGGGTCATGATAATCGTGAGAGGCCAGCCGCCGCTTCCGGTCATCATCTGGCAAACGGCCATGTAGACGTGATCGAGATCCGGTCTTTCTTCGCGATCCACCTTGATGGAGACGAAAACGTCATTCAAGAGAGCTGCCACTTCCGGGTCTTCGAAAGATTCCTTTTCCATGACATGGCACCAGTGACAGGTGGAATATCCGATGGATAGGAAAATAGGCTTATTTTCCTTGCGTGCCTTTTCAAAGGCTTCCTCTCGCCACGCATGCCAATCTACCGGATTGTGAGCATGCTGGAGAAGGTAAGGGCTCTTTTCTTTGATCAATCTGTTGGCCTGGTGATTCATGGGTTGAAATTCTCCGCTTTTGAGAACTTTAATCATGCAACCCCCTAAAACAACCACCTTGCATCTTGATGAAAAAAGTTTCGGTTTTATATTAGCCCATCTTTTTTTTGGGGCCGTCGAAGTTTGATGATCTCGTAAAAAGTCCGAAAACGCCTTTTTCTGTCATTCCCGTGCCCGTCCTCCGCAGTAGCTCTGCTACGGAGGGTGGATAGACGGGGATCCAGGAAATTCAAGCCTTTCTGGACTCCCGCCTTCGCGGGAGTGACGACTTTTGAGACTTTTTACCAAGCCATCAAAGTTTTGAGCTGGGGTAGCTCGAGGGTGGCCGGAATTCCCGCCGAAGGGGGAAAAAACATCTTGAAGGAAAGGAGTATAAAAAGCGTATGAGCAAGACCGAAAAGAATTTGAAGGATGCATTTGCCGGAGAGTCGCAGGCCAATCGAAAATACCTGGCCTTTGCCAAGCAGGCTGAAAAGGAAGGGTTTGATCAGGTGGCCAGGCTGTTTCGAGCCGCCGCGGAGGCGGAAACCGTTCATGCCCATGCCCACCTGAAGGCGTTGGATGAGGTGAAAAGCACGGAAGAAAACCTTAAAACGGCCGTTGCAGGCGAAACCCACGAGTTTAAGAGCATGTACCCGGAAATGATCGAGACGGCGAAACAGGAAGGCCAAAAGGCCGCGGAACGCTCTTTTACCTTTGCCAATGAAGTTGAGAAGATTCACGCGGGACTTTATCAGAAAGCGCTCGAGAATCTCGGGAAAAACGAGAACGTGGAGTACTTTGTATGTTCCGTTTGCGGGATGACCGTGGAGAAAGAAGCTCCGGAGAAATGCCCGGTATGCGGTGCGGCCAAAAAGGCCTTTTTTAAGGTGGCCTGAACGATCCAAGGAGGAGAAGATCATGGCTTGCCCTTTGTGCGGATGCGAACATTTTTATGTCAAGAACCCGGAAGACGAGTACGAAGCGTTTGAATTCGATGTAAAAAACGGAGAGATCCTTTTCGTTTCCGAGGAAGCGAAAAGGGAGTGTCCTGAAATCATGGAGGACACGGAAACCTACTGCGATAACTGCGCCTGGCACGGTAAACGCAAGGAACTTCGATAAGTGAGGAGGACAAGCGGCTATGGCAAGACCGGAAGAGATGTGGCAATGTCAGACGACCAATTGTGGGTATATCTACGACCCGGACAGGGGGGACAGAAAGGGCAAGGTCCCGAAAGGGACCCGATTCGAAGACCTTCCGGAAGACTGGAAGTGCCCGGTTTGCGGGGCAAGCAAAAAAGCCTTTAAACCCCTTGCAGGACCCGGGTCTGCGGCAGAGGGATAAAAGTAAGCCTTGACTTGGCCCGCCAGGTGTATAAGTTAGGAATCATTCCTAATTAACAAACCCAAGGCTGTCTTGAAATCCGAACACAAACACAGAATGACCCATCAGCGGCAGGTGATTTTCGAGGAAATCATGAAGATGAAATCCCATCCTACGGCTGATGAGGTTTATGAAATCGTGAGAAAAAGGCTGCCCAGGATCAGCATGGGGACCGTTTATCGCAACCTCGACATTCTGACCTCATCCGGGCTGATTAACAGGATCGAGCCCGGCCATTCACAGATGAGGTTTGAAGGCAAGGTTCGCGATCACTATCATGTGACCTGTATCCGGTGCGGCAAGATCGAGGATGCGCAAATCGAGCCTCTGGGAGATACCCTGCAAAATCTGGAGAGCGCTCTCGGCCGCATGACCAAACACGGCATCTTTGCGCACAAGCTCGAGTTCATCGGGCTTTGCAAGGAATGCCTGACCAAGGAAGGGGACATGACCGAACCCGGAGAAGATGGGTAGAGTTGTTGAATCCAAAAACACTTAAGGAGGCGATATGGAAGAGCGAAGCGGTGCAGTCACCATGAAGGGAAATCCGTTGACCCTGCTGGGTCCGGAGCTCAAGGTGGGCGACAAGGCCCCTGAATTTGTCGCCTTGAACAATGATCTTGCCCCTGTCAACCTTTCTGCATATTCCGGCAAGGTCTGCATTATCTGTTCGGTTCCATCTCTGGATACGCCGGTTTGCGACATGGAGACCCGGCGGTTCAACCAAGAGGCAGGCAACCTCGGCGATGACGTGGTCATCCTGACCATCAGCATGGATCTGCCCTTTGCCCAGAAGCGCTGGTGCGGCGCGGCGGGCGTGGATAAGGTCGTTACCCTTTCGGATCATCGCGACGCCTTTTTTGGTTCAGCCTACGGGGTCTTGATCAAAGAGCTGCGCCTTTTGGCGAGAAGTGTCTTCGTGATCGACAAGAAGGGCGTCATTCAGTCCATGCAACTCGTGAAAGAACTGAGCCAGGAGCCGGATTATGAGGCGGTGCTGAGGGCCCTCAAAGGGTGTCTGTAGTCAAAAAATACTTTTGCTCTAAACCTGAAAACAAGGAGGAATAAGGATGGCGGAGAAATTGGAAGTTTATAAGTGTGAACTGTGCGGCAACATTGTCGAGGTGCTCCATGGCGGCAAGGGAGAGCTTGTCTGCTGCGGGCAGCCCATGAAGCTGATGAAGGAAAACACCGTGGATGCGGCCAAAGAAAAACACGTTCCGGTGGTGGAAAAGACCGCCGATGGTTTCAAGGTCAAGGTGGGGAGCGTTCCTCACCCTATGGAAGAAAAACATTATATCGAGTGGGTGGAGATCATTGCCGATGGAGAGGCTTACCGCTATTTTCTGAAACCGGGCGCAGCGCCCGAAGCCACGTTCAAAATCGCGGCAACGAGCGTAACAGCCCGAGAATACTGCAATCTTCACGGTCTCTGGAAGGCTTAGTTTTCACTAAACCCTCCACCTCTGGTGGAGGATCCGGATAGGTTCTACCGATCCGGGGTTCAGAAAAGCTTCTACAAGAATTTTCCCTCCCCTGGTGGGAGGGGTAGGGGAGGGGGCACCCCCACCTTACCTCCCCCATCAAGGGGGAGGAAGCATTTTTGCAATTTTGGCAAACTGGTGATCAAGAGCCCCTTCGAGGGGGCAACCTGAGGCCATCCGCTCTGCGGGTGGAACCTCACTCCAGGATTTGTTGAATCCAGACACGTGAATGTCATTTCGAGTGAAATGAGAAATCTTTCCGGCATCAAGCTGTTTTTGGATCTCTTCCTGAAGTCGAGATGACGGTGTATTCATGAAACGGACGACTTAGGTATGAGGGGGATCCCCGGAATGACGATCTTGCCGGGGCTTCCCCTCGTCAATACAACCGGTGATGATGGAAGGGAGGTCAGGGTATGTCGGAGTGGAAATGCAACAAATGCGGTTACACGCTCAAGGCGGACAGCCCGCCCGAAAAGTGCCCGATGTGTAAAGAGAAATGCGAATTTCTCGATGTTTCATGCTATATCCCCGAGTGCGGGAAAACAGGGATGGACACGAGGCTTCGCTAAAAGATTACCCTTTGGCTTTTTGAAAAACATCTTAAGCATCAAGCATGGGGATCTCTCTTACCGGCGGTGCCACGGACAAGGGAAGCTTGTCCGTGCTTTCCCCATCCACGGACAAACAAGTTTGTCCGTGCCACCCATTTTGTTCCCAGCGGTGGCACTGACAAGAGGATCTCTTGAGAGAGAGCCCCATGCCCAACGCCGGAATCCAGGAGTTTCAAAAAGCCAAAGCGTTGCCAATTTTTTAATAGATAATCTCTCAGATTTGGAAAGTAAGAATCTAATGAGCACCAAGAACAAAGGGAAAGTCGAAGAATCCGACGAGTAGGCGGCATGCAGGGGGGGGATCTATAAAAACCGGCAAACATGTTGGAGAAGGTCATGGCAAAAGCACTGGTGGTATTTTCTACGAGAACCGGCGAGACCAAGGATATTGCGGAACTGATAGCAGAGGGGTTGCGGATGCAAGGGGCGGATGCAACTGTGGTTCCTGCGTCCGCGGTCAAGAAAGAAGCGGACCTGGAGGGCTACGACGCTTACGTGTTCGGCTCCGCCACCTATCACGGCGAGATGATGCAGAGCATGAAAACCATGCTTTTTTTGGCCGAGAAAGCCAATCTGGAAGGGAAGGTCGGAGGCTCTTTCGGGGCCTTCGGTTGGAGCGGGGAGGGGCCCGGCCGCATTTATGAGACCATGAAAAACATTTTCAAGATCAATATGGTGAGAGGACCGCTCATGCTGAAGTCCTCTTCTCTGGGCGGCGGCGTTCAGATGGCCCAGGATTACGGGAAGGAAATAGCAAGGAAAATCATCTGAAAAGATCCGCAAGAAGGCTTGACATCCCTGTTTGACTGGGATAAAAGGTCTCTCTACGGATTTATCATAAAGGAGGCAATATGACGACCCCCATGCACTGCCCAGGGCTTCAGGATCTGAAAAACTTGAAGTCTTTTGTTTGTAAGTGCCCGAATTGCGGAAAGGAAAAGGAAATTTTTTCGGATGAATTCAACCGGGAACACCTGTGTTCCGGTTGTAACAAGCCGATTGATTTTGCCAAGTGCTCCATTGAAGGCGAGGCCGGGACGCCCGGTCCTCGCTAGAGTGACTGCCGTTTTTTTGTCCCTTGAATAACCTCGACGTGATTTTCTTCCCGGCTCAAGAAAAGAGCCCGGGGGAGAGTCGTATTTTAAGAAGGGTACAGTATGCCGCGCTTTGAGTATGAGATCACAAAACATCCTGCCGAGGAATTCGACCAGCTCGTGTATTTCTGCACGGATCAGGGGGAATGCGGCGTTCGCGAGCTGCCTCCTGATCAACTCAGCGCACTCGGAGAAATCATGAACCAGAGGGGGGCCCAGGGTTGGGAATTGATTCAGGTCCTTTTCGGAAAAGACGGCGTGGTCATCTTCTGGAAAAGAAGCCTCTAATTTTTTGAGCTTATCAGGAATAGTTACTAATCTCCATGAAGGAGTTTAAAGACAAACCATGAAGGAGGAGACGTGATGGACGAAGAGAAGGGAAAAAAGATCGAAAAGAAAGCTGAAAAGAAGGGTCTTGATATTCGCGCGGTCACCATATGTGATGCCACGGCCCAGATGCTTCGAAAAGCGGAGAGGGACGGGGTGGAAACAGCCTTTCACCGTGCCGCGGACATGAAGGCCTGCCCCATCGGCGCGGATTCGGCCTGCTGCAAGCACTGCTCCATGGGACCGTGCCGGCTGAACTCAAAGGACCCCTATGCCAAGGTGGGCGTATGCGGAGCCACCATCGACACGATCCAGGCCAGGAATTTCGCGCGCATGGTCGCCAGCGGCGCTGCGGCTCATACCGACCACGGCATGAGCATGCTGGACCTTTTCAGGGAAGTGGTCAGCGGTCATATTACCGATTACAAGATCAAAGATACGGCCAAGCTGGAAGAGGTCGCCAAAGAGATGGGGATTGAGACCGAGGGCCGTGAAGTCAAGGATATAGCGACAGATCTCTACAAGGAACTGGAGCGCACCTACACGCAGGTGGAAGGCGAGATCCCTTTTGCCAAGAGAGTCCCGGAAAAGACCCTGGAAACCTGGCGAAAGCACGGCGTCGTTCCCAGGGGCGCCATGAGGGAAATCATGGAGCTCATGCACCGCACCCACATGGGCGTGGACCAGCACTATGAGAATATCACCAAGCAGTGCACCAGGACGGCTCTTGCAGACGGCTGGGGCGGGTCCATGGTGGCCACGGAGATTTCAGATATCCTCTTCGGCACCCCGACGCCTGTGAGGACCGAAGTCAATATGGGTTGTTTGAAGGAGGATCAGGTCAACATCATCATCCATGGCCATGAGCCTAATCTTTTTGAATCCGTTCTGGATTCCGTCAATGACCCGAGCCTGATCCAGGCGGCCAAAGAGGCAGGGGCCAAGGGAATCAATCTGCTCGGCATGTGCTGCTCGGGCGCGGAAATGCTGTCCAGGCACGGTGTTCCCCATGCCGGGAATTTCATGTCCACGGAAGCGATCCTGATCACCGGCGCGGTGGACGCCATGGGTGTGGACGTGCAGTGCATCAAGCAGGGTCTTGCCAAGGTGGCCGACTGCTACGGAACCAAGCTTTTCACGACCAACCCAAGGTGTCACATCGAAGGGGTAGAGCACATCGAATTTCATGAGCACAAAGCCAGGGAGTGCACGGATGCGATCGTGGAAAACGCGATTGTCCGTTTCAAGAACCGCACCCTGCCGATCGAGATTCCCAACATCAAGAACCTCGGCATTCATGGCTTCTCCCACGAGTACATCAATTACATGCTGGGCGGCAGCTTCAGGTCATCTTACACGCCTCTCAACGACAACATTATCAACGGAAGGATTCGCGGGGTGGCCGGCGTGGTGGGATGCACCAACCCGAGGGTCAAGCAGGATTACGTCCACGTGGAGCTTGTCAAGGAGCTGATCAAGAACGACGTGCTGGTTGTGCAGACCGGGTGTTCACAAATCGCCCTGGCCAAGGCAGGCCTTTACACCCCCGAAGCGGCCCATCTTGCAGGTTCAGGGCTGCGGGAAGTGTGTGAGACCGTGGGCATGCCGCCGGTTCTTGGTCTTGGCTCCTGCGTGGACAACACCCGCATCCTCATCGCCTGCGCCGAAATGGTCCGTGTCGGCGGTCTCGGCAACAGCATTGCCGACCTGCCTGTGGCAGGGGCTGCACCGGAGTGGATGAGTGAAAAGGCCATTTCCATCGGCCAGTACTTTGTGGGCTCCGGCGTTTTCACGGTTTTCGGGGTCACCTTCCCGATCGTCGAGGAGACCAAGTTTCACAAACATCTCTTTGAAGGCCTGGAAGGGCTGGGTTTCGGCAAGTGGGGTTTTGCCGAGGATCCCTATGAGATGGCTCGTTTGATGATCGAGCATATCGACAAGAAGAGAAAAGCTCTTGGCATCGACAAAGCCAGGGAGCGGGTTCTCATGGATATGGCGGACAGGCAGAAACTGGAAGCCGCGTAATCGAAAACACCCCCCCCGCTTTAGGGCGGGGGGAACTTACAGATTTTCCCACGGTCTCGAAATGCCGTCGGGATAAAACTTTTTGTGAGAGGGGTATTCTTTTAAGGAGGTAAGAAGGAAATGGAGAAGTACGTGTGCACGGTTTGCGGGTATGTCTATGATCCGGCAAACGGGGATCCGGACAACGGCGTGGCGCCCGGGACGCCTTTTGACAAGGTGCCTTCAGATTGGACCTGCCCTGTGTGCGGTGCGTCCAAAGATCAGTTTGAGAAGGAGTAAGAGAGCATGTATGGGTGACAGGGAGAACGAAACCAGGCGGATCGCCGTTCTCGAGAAGGCTGTTGAAAACACAAACGAGGCCTTTGTCACCATCGACACCCACCATCGGGTTGTTTTTTTCAACAAAGCTGCAGAAAGAATTTTCGGTTTCAAGCGGGAAGAGGTGGTCGGCCATGATCTTGATGTGATCATGGTCCCATCTTGCAGCCGCAATCATCGGGAGGCCGTAGCCCGTTATTTGGAAACCGGGGTTCCCCGTCGAATCGGCCACGACACGGAGATCATCGCATCAAGAAAAGGCGGTGAAACCTTTCCTGCCAACATTTCCTTTTCCGTATCGGAAGTTGAAGGCGAAACCTATTTTACGGGCATTGTCCGGGATCTCACGGAGACCAGGGCGCTTCATGAGCGGATCATGAAGGCGGAGCGCCTTGCGGCCCTTGGGCAGGTCGTGGCGGAAATCAGCCATGAGATCAAGAACCCTCTCATGATGATCGGCGGATTCGCCCGCCAGCTCATCCTCGAAACAGAGGATCATAAAGCGCTCTCCAAATTGAATATCATCGTGAGAGAAGTCGCCCGCCTGGAAAACCTTTTGAACGAACTCCGGGATCTTTATTTGCCGAGAACGCTTGACAAGCAGGAGATGGACATTAATGAATTGCTTAAGGAAGTGTATGAACTTGTCAGGGACGATTGTGAATCAAAAGACATCCGGGTGAGTTTCAACCCCGGACCCGAAAAAATGGTGGTGACCGGGGACAGGGAAAAACTCAAACAGGTGCTGCTCAACCTGGCTAAGAATGCGGCCGAGGCGACGATAAAGGGAAGTTCAGTATCGCTCCGTACGTCACGGAAAGAAAGCAAGGTGGAGATTACCGTTGCAGACGAAGGGTGCGGCATAACCGACGAAGAGAAAGATAAGGTTTTTGCCCCCTTTTTTACCACCAAGAAAGGCGGGACAGGATTGGGGCTGAGCGTTTCCAAGTGCATCGTTGAGGATCACCCTGACAGCACCCTGACCTTTGAGAGCGAAAAAGGAAAAGGCACGGTATTCAAGGTCACCATGCCTCTGAGCGGAGTGAAATAACGCGATAAAGGAGTTTTGTCATGAAACCGATAGAAATCGCCCCAGGGATCTACTGGGTCGGCGTCATTGATTGGAATATTCGGGATTTTCACGGATATTCCACCTATGAGGGCTCGACCTACAATGCCTATCTCATCATGGATGAAAAGGTGACCCTTGTGGACTCGGTGAAAAAGGAATTTGCCGATCAGCTCATCGAAAATATCAGCGAACTCATGGATCCCGGGAAAATCGACTACGTGATCAGCAACCACACGGAGATGGACCACTCGGGCGGTTTAGCCCGGACCATGCACCGGGTGGGAGAAGATAAGCCTTTGTTCTGTTCCAAGATGGGGCACAAGAATCTTTCCCTTCATTTTCCCCAAAAGTGGAATTACAAGCCCGTGGAGGATGGAGGTGAGTTGAATATCGGCAAGCGCACCCTGGCATTCATGGAAACCAGAATGCTCCACTGGCCCGACAGCATGTTTACCTATGCGAAAGAAGATAAAATTCTTTTTTCGAGCGATGCTTTCGGGCAGCACTATGCGAGCCTGGAGAGGTGGGATGACCAGGTCGGCGATGCCATCATGCCCCATGCCAAAAAGTATTTCGCCAATATTCTGCTCCCTTATTCTCCGCTGATCTTGAAGCTCGTGGAAAAGGTGAAGGCCATGGGCCTCGCTCTGGACATGATCTGTCCGGATCATGGGATTATCTGGCGAAAGGATCCCATGAAGATCATTAAAGCTTACGTGGATTGGAGCGAACAGAAACCTAAGCGAAAGGCCCTGGTCATCTACGACACCATGTGGCACAGCACCGAAAGAATGGCCGAAGCCATTGTCGAAGCGCTTGGCCAAGAGGGGGTCGATGCAAAGCCTATGCACCTGCGGAGCCGGCACCGGAGCGATATTGTGACGGAATGCCTCGATGCGGGGGCCGTCCTTATCGGCTCGCCCACCTTGAACAACGGTCTTTTCCCAACGGTGAGCGACCTTTTGACCTATCTTAAGGGTCTGAAGCCCATCAACAAGGCGGCGGCGGCTTTTGGTTCTTACGGGTGGAGCGGGGAGGCGGTCAAACTCATCACCAAAGAACTCGAGGAAATGAAATTCAAGGTGATCGACCCGGGCCTCAGAATCCAGTATGTGCCCGACCGTCAGGGAATAGAAGCATGCCGGGGGCTTGCCAAGAAGATCGCTGCGGAACTTCCCCGATAAATCGTCGCCTCTCTCCTTTTGGCGTGTTTTGGATCGACATCCATAAACCCCTACAGGCACGGGTTGCCGTGGGAGGGCGAGGAGGGCCGTCCGAATTGGAACCCAAAGGGAAAAAACAGAAGTGCCCTGATTGTGAGTCCTGCCAGATGTGCAGCGAGACCCGATGCCGCCTTTGCCGGGAAGGAGGCTGCGAGGGAAAGGCCTGCGAGTTGGGTTCCTCTTTTACCTACGAAGCCTATCTGAAATGGAAGCAAGAAAAGGGCCGGTAAAAAAAGTCCCTTTCCTTGACCGATCGGGGTGCACGGATTGCGAATCCTGTATCGGTCTTTACCCTCAGATTTTCAGAAAGAACAAGGACACCGGATGCATTGAAGTGGCGGAGCTTCCCGATTACCCTGAAGATGCGATTCAGGAAGTGATCGCCGTGTGCCCGGGTGACTGCGTCACCTGGCAGGAGTCTTAGCCTATCTTCGTGAAACACTCTTGACTCCCTTCTGATCGGGGAAGGTTTTTTTGGCCTACGAGAAAGGGGGCGCGTTGGTGAAAAAAAACACCTTGGTTCTTGCGGGTGATGTGGGCGGAACAAAGACCAATCTGGGGCTTTATACGAAAGAGAGAGGGCGTCTTTCCGTTAAGGCGCTCAAAAGCTATGCCAGCCGGGATGCATCGCACCTCGAGCCGATCATCGAAAAATTCTTTTCCAACCATCCTGCCTCTGTCTCCAGCGCCTGTTTCGGCATCGCAGGGCCGGTTGTGAACGGGAAATGCAAAACCACCAACCTGCCCTGGGAGGTTTCTGAAAACCGGGTGAAAAACAAGTTCGGCTGGGAAAAGGTCCGTCTGATCAACGATCTTACGGCAACAGCTCTTGCCATCCCTCTTCTGAAGACCCGGGAATTGGCCGTCCTGAACAAAGGGCGGGCGCAGAAGGGCGGAAACATGGCCCTTGTTGCGCCGGGCACGGGGCTCGGGCAGGGATTGGTGATTTTCCACCGGAACGAACCCGTCCCTGTATCCTCTGAAGGAGGGCATGTGGATTTTGCTCCCACCAGCGAGGACCAGGTCCGTCTCTGGCGGTTCCTGAGGCAAAAGAACGGCCATGTCAGCGTGGAAAGGGTCCTTTCCGGGCCGGGGTTGGTTGACGTCTATGCCTGGGTGAGGGAATCGGGCCGGATCCGGGAACCTGCCTGGTTAAAAGCGCGATTCCACAGGGAGGACCCTGCCAGGGTGATCACGGATTGCGCTCTGGAAGAAAAACATCCTTATTGCGTTGAAGCCCTTGATCACTTTGTCCGCATCCTGGGCGCTGTGGCAGGGAATCTGGCCCTCACCGGCCTTGCCACGGCCGGCGTCTATCTGGGCGGCGGCATTCCTCCGAAAATCCTTGGGGCCCTGAAGGCCGGGGTATTCATGAAGGCTTTCACGGACAAGGGCCGATTCCAAAGCTTTTTGGAAAAAATTCCTGTTCGCGTGATCCTCAATGAAAGGGCTGCCATGTTGGGCGCGGCAGCGTGCGCATTCCAGGCCGTGGAGTGACGGCGAATGTCGATGAGGGTCCTGAAATAGGGTGATAGCGAAGGGTGGAAGGATGAAAAGCCGTCAAAGAGGGGAAGCACGGAAAGAGCGGTTCATTCTTTTCGGTCGGTACCCCATCCCCGGATGCACAAAGACCCGGCTCATCCCTTTTCTCGGCCCTGCGGGAGCCGCCGAACTTCAGCGCCACCTGACGGAAAGGACTTTTCAGAAAGCCAGGCACGCGGCAAGCCGCCGCGCTGCGGCCCTGGAAATTCGTTTTCAGGGAGGGAGCACGGGAAAAATGCGCCGGTGGCTGGGCCCGGGAGCAACCTACTCTTCCCAAAACGGGGGCGATCTGGGCGAGCGCATGGAAGGGGCCTTCCAAAAGGCTTTCCATGAGGGGTGCCCCCGTGCGGTACTCTTCGGAACCGATATCCCGGGGCTCTCAGCTCCGGTCCTCGATCAGGCCATGGAAAAGGTCAAGGACAGCGACGTCGTCCTCGGGCCGAGCACGGACGGAGGATACTGGCTCATGGGCCTGAAAAAGAAGGCCGATCTTTTCAGCGGCATCGGGTGGGGTTCGGAACAGGTGCTCAGCCAAACCCTTGAAAGGACTAAAAGGCTGGGTCTTTCCACGGTGCTCCTCGATCCTCTCCCCGACGTCGACACCGTCGAGGACGTCTACAAGCTCCTCCCTGAGTGGGAGGATCCCAGGCCCTATCTTTCCGTGATCATCCCTGCGCTGGATGAAGGCAAGCACATCAAGGAAGCCGTTCGACATGCCCTTTGCCCGGATGCGCAGATCGTGGTGGTGGATGGAGGCAGCCGGGACGGAACTCGGGAAGCCGCGCTCAGCGCAGGAGCCCGGGTCCTGATGAGTCCAAGGGGCAGGGGTGTGCAGCAAAATCATGGGGCCGAGGCTGCGAGGGGCAGAGTGCTTTTGTTCCTTCATGCCGACACCGTGTTGCCGAAGGACTATGTCCATCACATCTTCGAAACGCTCCTGGACCGTAAAGCCGCTCTTGGCGCATTTCGTTTCAAAATGGGCCTGAACAAGCCGAAGGCAAGGGTTGTGGAGGGACTGGTCAATTTTCGCTCCGTCTGTTTGAGAGTGCCTTATGGGGATCAGGCTTTTTTTGTCAGAAAGACCCTGTTTGAAAAAATGGGCGGTTTTCCCGAAGCGCCGATCGGCGAAGACTATTTTTTCGTTCGTCGTGCAAGGGGGCAGGGTCGCATCGTCATTTCAAAAGCCGCTGTGGAGACTTCGGCCCGGCGATGGCAGAACATGGGGTTTCTTCGTACGACCCTGATCAATCAGATCATCATGGCGGGGCTTATAGGGCGGATCTCTCCGCATACCCTTGCCTCGATTTATCGTCGCCCCATGGCGTGATGAAAGGGGAAAAGAGTGAAATTCATTGTCTCACCACGTCCACCGTGTGAAAATGACCATGAAAACAACAGGAGGAGGTTCAAGCATGACGCACTATCTCATCGTTGGAAACGGGGTGGCCGGCACAACGGCCGCGGAGAACATTCGGAAAGAGGACAAAGAGGGCACGATCACGATAGCCACGGATGAGAGCGTGCCCTTCTATTGGAGAATTCAGCTCAACGAGCACATTGCCGGTGAACTCGGCGAAGAAAAGCTCTATGCCAGGAAAAAGGAGTGGTACAAAGATCAGGGCATTGATCTGAGGCTGAACACCCGCATTCAGGGCGGGGACGGGAAAGAAAAAATCGTCATCACCGGGGACAATCAGAAAATCCATTACGACCGCCTCCTGGTCGCCACAGGAAGCCATTCCTTTGTCCCCCCCATCAAGGGCGCTGACGGAAAGGGCGTTTTCACCCTCAGGTCTTTCCGCGACGCCCGTGACATCATGGCATGGGCAAACAACGTCCGGGAGGTGGTGATGATCGGCGGAGGGTTGCTGGGCCTCGAGGCGGGCAATGCCCTTCGCAAATTGGGGAAAGAGGTCATGGTGGTTGAATTCTTTCCAAGATTGCTGCCCAGGCAATTGGACGTCCCGGGTGCGAAAAGGCTGCAGACCATCATGGAAGGCATGGGATTCTCCTTCAGGCTGGGGGCCAAAACGCAGGAGATTGCAGGGAATGGAGGGGTTGACGGCGTGCTCCTGGAGGGGGGTGAGACCTTGCCCTGCCGGATGGTCATCATCTCCGCCGGGGTGAGACCCAATCTCGAACTGGCCAAAGCCCTCGGACTGGAACATGACAAAGGCATCAAGGTGGATGAGCGGATGAGGACGAATCAGCCCGATGTGTTTGCGGCAGGGGATGTGGCGGAGTTCAAGGGAATCCCTTACGGCATATGGACGGCGGCCATGGAGCAGGGACAGGTGGCCGGCCGCAACATGGCCGGCAAGGAGGCTGTTTACAAGGGAACGGTCATGGCCAACACGCTGAAGGTCGTGGGAATTGACCTGGCCTCTGCCGGAGAAATCGATCCGGAGAATCAGCTCGAGTCCAAGACGGTCACGGATGAAAAGACTTACAAGAAAGTCGTATTGAAGGACGATATCATCGTAGGCTGCATCATGATTGGGGATACCCAGGGGTTCACGAAGATCACCAGGATGATGGCTGAAAAGCAAAACGTTGCGACGGTCAAGGAAACGTTCCTGGCCGCTGCGCCCGAACCCGAATAGGGATCTTGCCATCCTATAGACTCTTGACAAAGTTTTCCATTGCATATAAAGTTAGCCAATCCTAATTCAAGGGAGAGAGCCATGGATTTGGAAGGCCGATTGAGTTCCCAAATGGAAGATTATCTCGAAGCGATCTATCACTTGTGCCGAGAGAAGGGGGTTGCCAGGGTCAAGGCGATTGCCGATCGTCTCGATGTGACCAATCCCAGCGTTGTGGGCGCCATGAAGAAACTCAAAGACCGAAATCTGGTGGTCCAGGAACCCTATGGGTATGTCCGGCTGACCACAGAAGGAGAGGAAATAGCCGGGGCCATTACACACCGACACGAGGTCTTGAGCAACTTCCTGGAAGAGATTCTGGGCCTTGACCATGAGACGGCTTCTCGAGACGCCTGCAGGATTGAACATGCCGTGAGCCCTGAGACCGTGAGGCGGTTGCGCGCCGTGGCAGAGTTCATCGAGCGGGAGCCCCAAATCGATGTGGACTGGCAAAAGGAATTCAGGCGCTTTTATCGCCATTATGCAAGCAGGACGTCAAAATGATCACGACACTGGCAAAACTTGAAAGGGGCGTGCCGGCCGTGGTGAAGCAAATCCACGGCGGCCACAGGATACGCCAAAGCCTTGGCAGGTTGGGAGTCCACCCTCAGGACCAGCTGAAGGTCCTTCGCAGCGGCTTTCTGGGAGGACCGGTTTTGATCGAGATTCACGGGGCCGAGGTGGGGATCGGTCATGGAATGGCTGAAAAAATCGAAGTGGAATTCCAGGAAAATTCATGAAAATCGTTCTTGTAGGGCAACCCAACTGCGGCAAGAGCGCGCTTTTTAACAGTGTCGCCGGATATAAAACCATTGTATCCAACTTCCCCGGCACGACAGTGGATTTTGTAACGAGCCCGGTCAACCTCAATGGTGACGGCTTTACCCTTGTGGACTTGCCGGGCATTTACTCTCTTTCCACCTCTGAGACTGAGGAGCTCCTGGCCCGCCGTTACCTGATCCACGAGAAGCCGGATGTGGTCATCAATATCATGGATGCTTCGGTGCTATCCAGAAGTCTGGAGCTCACCCTCGAGCTCCTGGAACTCAGGATTCCCCTGGTCGTCTGCTTGAATATGATGGACGAAGCGGCAAGGAAGGGTGTGGAGATCGATGTGGAGCACCTGTCCCGGGACCTTGGAATCCCCGTTATTCCAACGATCGCGATCCGCGGTCAGGGGGTCCCGGAGCTCTTTGAAGCCGCGGTGCAGACTGCGAAGCGCGGGAAAACGGGAAAACTATTTTTCCTGTCTCTGGATGTCGAGCGGACCGTTACCGAGCTTGCCGCTCTCCTGGGGCAAAGCACTGCCGGGAAAATGAAGCTCCCTCCGAGGATTCTGGCCATAAAGCTGCTTGAAAAGGATGAGGAGTTCGAGCAAGCGGTCAGGGAAATCCAGCCCGGAGTCATCCCGGATCTGGATCGTCTTCGCCGGAACCTGGCGGAGTGTCATGGAAGACCCTCCGACGTGGTGGTTTCGTCGGAACGCCATTCTCTGGCCATGAATCTTTTTGAGCACGTGGCCAAGGTCAAGGCCCGAAACGGGAAATCCTTTCGGGATCAGGTGGATAAATTCCTCATGCATCCCTACCTGGGATATGTCTTCCTGGCGGGCATTCTTTTCGCCTTTTTCTGGCTCGTTTTCAGTGTGGGCCAGCACGTTGAAGAGCCGATCCTGGCCCTTTTCGAAGGGTTTTCAGAGTACCTGGGCAGCCACCTCAGCAAGGAGTCGCTTTTTTTCAACATCCTGAACGGATTGATTCAAGGTTTTTCGGGAGGCATCGGCATTGTCCTGCCCTACCTGATCCCTTTCCTCCTGGGCCTTGCCCTTCTCGAAGACATCGGATACCTCCCGCGGGCGGCATTCCTGATGGATTCGATCATGCACGCCATCGGGCTCCACGGCAAATCCATCATTCCTTTCGTGTTAAGTTACGGCTGCAATGTGCCTGCCATCATGGGCGTCAGAATCATGGAAAGAGCCCGGGATCGATTTATCACCGCAGTGCTCGTGACCCTCATCCCCTGCGCAGCGCGCACGATCATCATTTTCGCCCTTGTGGCCTTCTACCTCGGGCCGATGCGGGCTCTGGGCCTATATGTTTTAAACCTTGTGGTCATCGCAGGGGCGGGAAAAATTCTTTCCCGCTACATGCCCGATCTTTCACCGGGGATGATCCTCGAAATGCCGAGCTACAAAATGCCTGGATTTCGTGCAACGCTGCGAAAGATCTGGTTCCGCCTCAGGGAATTCATTGTGATCGCATGGCCCCTGCTTATCGTGGGAAGCGTGATTTTGAGCGTCTTGGAGTTTCTCCATCTCGCCAAACCGATCAACGATATCCTTTCTCCTCTTACCAGCGGGGTCCTGGGCCTTCCCCGGGAAGTGGGCATCACCCTCATTTTCGGCATTTTGAGAAAGGAACTGACCATCATCATGCTTGTCCAGGCGCTCGGCACGACTGACTTCGCCTCTGTTATGACGGCCGGACAAATGATGGTTTTCACGGTCTTCAGCCTTTTTTACATTCCCTGCCTTGCAACCCTGGGTATGTTGCGCGCCACCATCGGGAACCGGGGCATGCTCTTTACGCTGTTTTTCAACACCGCCATCGGCACCCTGATGGCTCTTGCTTTTCGGGGCCTTTATGCCGTGCTTTGATGTCTTCTTCTAAACGGCGGCGCTGCAAGCATGCCGTCATGGAGGAATATGACGCCTTTCTAGAAACACCCGGGAATTTTCATCCGTTTCAAGGCCTCTTCCTTGGTGTGGATCACGGGGTCGTATTTCTCTTTTCTTTTGACCCGTTCCACCCTGATTTTTCGGCCCTGCCAGGTGACACGGGCGGTTTGAAAGGGGGAATTGAGTACCGCGTTGTCCAGGGGCAGGCGGTGAAGGGTGAAGTGGAACATCCTTTCCCTGCTCCAGTGTCCGGGGTAATAGTCAAGGGGATCGAATTCAAAGAAGCCGTCCTTTAGAATGTCGTCCACAATCACGTGGCGAGGGGGAGACACGAGGGCCTTCTTGAGCCTTTTTTTGATCTTGGCCCTGGTTGAACGGGTTTCATCCTCGGTGACGACCTGGGTGGGAAATTCGTTGCCCGGCGGATCCTGGCCGAAATTTCTTTTCACCACGGCAAGATTTTTAAGGATTCGCCGGGCATCCCAGAAATCAAGATCCGTGAACACGTGGAAGGAATAGGTTGTCCGCCCCGGGTGACAATGAATCATGCGAGCCATAGATACCTCTAAAATAAGGAAGGTCGGTTGGAAAAGAATCGAGAAGAACCAAAAACCCTGTACGTGCAATATAAGCTTTTGCGGTGCTGTTGCAATATAACGCTCTCAATCAAGAAGAAGGAATGGTGTGGATCTCCCCGATGTTCAGAATGATGAATCGGGCGGGGTCGAGCCGGCGCTCGCTGATTCTCCTCTTCAGGCATCCAGGGGTTGAAAAATCGGCTTTCACTGAAGTGAGACGCATAGAGAAGCGAAGGGTCTGCGGAATTCACTCCGGCACGCCACGCTTCTTCGTCAAAAGAAGGGGACTGCAGGGCACAAGACCCGGTAAATGCGAGCAGGGCAATCCAAGGAAAAAGCGCGATGAGGGGTTTTTTCAACAGCATTCGATTCAGGTTCCGATTTCCGGTTCCAGCGTAAAGAGCTTGCGGTATCCGGAGGTGCGGTTTTCTATTTCAACGCGAACCAGCCCTTGGTCATTGTATTCATAGGTTTCGATAACTTCCTGCGAAGAGAGCTCCGGGCAGACCCGGACCGGGACCTTTCGAAGGTCCTTGCGGCCTCGCAGGGTCGGATCATAGGGAAAGCAAACATCTTTCCACAGTGCGATATCCCCTTCCGGTTCCCCCTCTTGGCCCAGGGAACTGCATTCCATGTACCTGAGAAGCCCGATATTGTGCACCGGGTTGTAAGCTCTGGATACCTTTAGGCTCCCCGTATTGGAATCCACTTGTCTGTCTTTGCGGAAAATGGGATCAAAAATCTTGTCCTGCCCCTTTTCCCGCCATAGGCCGAAGTGGCGGGACACGGTCTCCTGAACCGTGATGTGGGCCTCAGGATCGCAGGCAATGGCCAGGCCGATCGCGGTAGAGGCATGGGGGAAGGGGGAGGTCTTGATCTTGTTCGGGTAAATCTCGCGCAGAGCCCGTGCAACCGGTGGAAAGGCAACCGACCCTCCCACGAGGTAGACGGCCGCCAGGGTGCGGCTGTCTTCGGGCGCCTCGCCGAGGCGGACGAGAAGGCGGTGGAGAGAGTCGAGGCTGCTTTGAATCAAGGGGTTGGAGCGATCATAGACAAGCGCGGTTTCCAGCACGACAGGCCCTTTTCCCCTCACAACCGCTCCCAGATCCACCACCATTTTCTTGGTATTTGCCTTGAGCCCTTCTTTTCTGTCCCGGCATTCTTCCAGCAGGCGGACGACGGAAGAAGGCTCGATGTCGTTCCTGGCAACCCCGGCTTCTTCCAGCACCAGATCCAGGATGATTTCGTCAAAGTCATCTCCGCCGAGCCTTGCGATTCCCTCGTGGGCCAACACATCATGGCGCCGGTCCAGGATGCCCACCACGGATGCGTCAAAGGTGCCGCCGCCCAGATCATAGACGGCTACATGCCTCTTGGGGCTCCGGGGGCCCATATTCCTGAGGTAGCGGTGAAGGAATTCCACGGCAGCAGCCGAGGGCTCGTTCATGGCGCCCAGGACATTGAAGCCGGCGCGCCTGAAAGCTTCCAGGGTAATGTAGCGTTGGTTGCTGTTGGCATTGGCCGGCGTGGCCACCATGGCTTCCAGAAGGGTTTTTTTCCGGAAGGGGAAACTGCTGTTTTTGAGGAGCATGGTTTTTATATGCGTGAGGAACAGGGTCATGAGATCCAGCATGGTGACGGAAAGACCTGGACCCATGTCCAGGACATCATCGGGCCGAAGATGACCGGCCAGGCGTTTCATGGACCGGAGCAGGGATACATCCGGTTTATCAAGAAGATCCACGGCCTCCCAGCCGAAATAGAGCATCCCATCCTTTGCAGCGATAAGGGAGGGGATGTATTCCTTCATCTCGCCGTTCCAGGAAAAGGTATAGACCGGGTAGTTGCCCCCATCCTGCCCGGCCACCACCGTGCGTGTTGTGCCGAAATCGATACCGAGTCTCATAGCCGGCGATAGTGGCACTGAAAAAGAAATTTTTCAAGGGGTGTTATAGGCGCCGGGCATAGTTGAGCACATTTCTGGTGGTTCGGAGCTGGAAAAAAGGATGAAAAATTTCGTCTCTTTGAATTTGGAAAGGAAAATATACCAGGGCAAGACTTTTGGCCTTGATCTGAATATCCGCAAGGGTAGGCAAGAGAATATCCGGAGGTTTCATAAAACCGGCCAAATTGATTTTGAGGCTTTCCAGGGCTTCGTGGGGTGATAAAGTCACAGGATAGGTCTCGCCCGGCGGGACCCGGGGTTCCCAGGTTTCTGCAGGCTGGGAAAGGGTGAAGGTGATGGAGAAACGGAGAAAATCCAGGGGCCTTATTTTAAAGGCCGGTGACCAGAAGTGAAACGGCCTTTTTTCCATACCTTTTTGAACGACCTTGGGCAGGTTCGCGATCCTGACCAGATCCGCGTAAGAGCGAAGTTCCATGCCCGTGATTTCCGTCAGAATTCTGTAAAAGGGCAGATAAAGGACCTCCTTGCTTACCGCCGGCACATGACCGAATTCCAACTTATTGAAGCTTTTTCCAGCCGGGGTCCAGAGGGAGCTGCAATTCCTGCAATGAAGCACAATGGAATCCCTTTCGCCCTCCAAATCCCAGCCGCAGGTCGGGCATTGGGCCGGAATGAAGCGGATTTCCCAATGAGGGGAGCCTCCGGGCAGAGCCGTGACATCCAAATCCCCGGCCGGAGTGGAGCAAACCGGCCGGTTGAGCACGGCGTCGTACAACTTGCCGTCAAGATAGAAAGGAGCGTATATCTGGCTCAGGGTCTCACCGATGAAGCTCTGGGTGTAAATGGGCTGTGGAAGGCCTTTACTGAACCTCTTTTCAATGAGTTGCACCATGTCTTTGAATGGAAGGCCGGGCTTGAGAAAGTAGCCTTCTGTTTCAGGGGAGACGAAGCGCAGTTTCAAAACCTGGCTGCGCAGTCCGAGGGAAATAGGGAAATAATTGGAAAGCAACGCCTGGTGGCTGACGTCGACAATGCGGTGGTCGATGCGCCCCTGAAGAGATGAGAAGAGAATGCCTTTAAAACGCCAGTAAGGGAGATAGGCCAGGGTTTTCCCCCTGGGTGCGGCATGAGGCAGCATAAAACGAAAGAAATCGCTCGTGAAAAGCACGGATTTGACCTTGCAGTAAGGGCAGGAAAAAAGATGGTCCGTCTCTTCCAGAACAATGGGAGCGCCGCATTGCGGGCATTGGTGGTCGATCAGGAGCCGGGAGGGTTGGACCATGGACGGACCTTTTCCTAAATTTGCGACGAGTCTCGTGTACCTTGAGCCGTGCGCCGTGAGCTTTGTCCCATAGGCCTTACGTTCACAACTTTTCGCCGCACTGGTTGCAGAATAAGGACTCGGGCAGGTTTTCTCCGCCGCACTTGGAACAAACCCTGGATAAAAGCTTTTCATCGGCCGGCCGGCCGCAGCGGGAGCAGAATTTCGCATTCGGGGTCAGGTTTTTTCCGCAGTGGGCGCACTGCACAAAGACCACCTGCTGGTGCCCGCACCGGGGGCAGAACTTGGCATCGGCGCTAAGCGAACTCCCGCACTCGGGGCAGGAAAAGGAAACTTGAGAAGCATCTCCCGGTTTGGCGGCCGCAAAGTATTGAGCGAACATGGCAGGCATCATGACGCCCATGCCCATGCCCATGCCTGCGCCTGCGCCTCCCTCGGCGGCCGCTGCTTTTTCCATGGCCATGGCCGCTTTCATCTGCATGAGTTTGTTCATGTCCTTGAAGACCCCCATGCGGGAACGATCGTCGATAGCCTGCTGAACCTCGGGAGGAGGCGTGATGGCATTGATGTAGAGTTGGCTGAGGCCCAGGCCGAAGTGGCTGAAGTCTTTTTCGAGCCGGCCGCGGAGGCCGTCTGAGAGTTCCTCATATTTGGAAGGCAAGCTCAGGATCGTCTCAATGGTGTCTCCCATGTGATCATTGAACCGGGAAACAATGACCCTGTTCAGGTATTCCTCAATTTCTTCTGTGGTATACATGCCCTGCGTGCCTACCAGCCGATTAATAAACAGGAGGGGCTGAACGATCTGGATATTGAAAACACCGAAAGCCCGCAGCCGCACCAGGCCGAGTTCAGAATCCTTAAAGGCGACCGGGTCTCTGGTGCCCCACTTCAGGTTGAGAAAAACCTTCATATTCGCAAAATAGACCTCGGCCCGGAGTGGGCTGGTGAGGGCCCAAGGCAGGCTGGCGATTTTTGTGAGAATGGGGATGTTGGCTGTTTTCAGGGTATGGCGACCCGGACCAAAGGCTTCGACCGCTTTGCCTTTATAAAAGAAAACGGCCGCTTGGCTCTCTCTGACCGTGAGTTGCGCTCCGAACTTGATCTCACCCGAACCCTCTTCCGGGATGCGGTGAACCAGTTCCCTGCCCGATTCATCAAACCACTCCAGTACTTCAAGAAAGACGACATTATTTGTGGCCATTGACATTCTCCCTTCAGATCAACAAGGCATTCCAGCCTCCTCTTCGAGCTCTTAATGCCCTCGAATGATGGCTTGTGATCATACAAGAATATTAAATTATAGTCAATTATAAAAACTTAGTTATAGTGATATAGATAAAAAGGTGGCGTGGTTCAACGCGCACAAATGGTGCGCGGTGCAAGCTACAAGGAAGAAAAACGATGAGGTGGACTCCTGATGAAGAAGGTCAACACGGGTTTTGACAAACCGCCAAGCCTCTGTTAGTGTGGCGCCTGCAGCGTACCGGAGCGACTCAGCAGGCAGAGAAAATCAATATGACTCGGATCGTTTTCATCAGTGACAAGAATCGCCGGAGATATTTGAGCGCCGTCGGGCCTGTGGGCGATTTTTTCGCACGCGTGGGCGTTCACCCGAATCTGCTTTCCTTAACAGGCCTGCTGTCCAGTGCCGCAGCGGGTTTGCTTTACAGCCAGGGCCGCTTTTTCTGGGCCGCCTGGGTTGTGCTCTTTGCGGGCATTTGTGACACCCTCGACGGGCATATCGCGAGACAGACGAATAAGAGCAGCCCTTTTGGCGCTTTTTTTGACAGCACCCTGGACCGCTACAGTGATATGTTCCTTTTTGTGGGCTTGGCCTACTTTTATGCCGGAGGCCGCTCAATTTCTCCGGTAGAGGCAGAGGGACAGGCGAGTCCATGGACCGTGGTGGTCATCGTCCTGGCCATAGCCGGATCCTTCATGGTGAGTTATACAAGAGCAAGAGCCGAAGGACTGGGGGTCCAATGCAAGGCCGGGATGATGCAGAGGCCGGAAAGAATCACCCTCCTCATCATCGGCTCTCTTCTGGGATCCATTCCGGTCGCCGGTACGGTTTTCATGAAGCTCACGCTTCTCGTTCTGGCGGTTTCAGTGAATCTGACCGCCCTTTACAGAATGTTCTACGTCAGAAATCGGCTGGCCCAGGGGGACGAATCGAAATGAAATCCGCCGCGGCAGCTTTCATTCGGGTTTCGGCAGCCGATCAAGAAACTCTCTCAGACCGGGCTTGAGGTAGAGACGGCTCAGGTCAAACCGATTCACGGCGCCGGCCAGGGCTTCAACCTTTTCTCGGGCTGCAGCTCTCGAATTGATGATCAGGAGGTACCGGCCCTTAAGCCGGCAGAGACCTCCTGAGGCAAAGCCCACCTCTTTCTTGAAGTTCTCGTAGCGCACCTCGATGCCCAAGCTTTGGGCGACTTCCTCGAGCTCTTTCAGAAACGCGCTTTCATCCAACCCGCTATCCCCCTTTTCCCGTCAAGGTTGAATCACCGGACGGGTTTTCCGCAAGAAGGGCAATACCGAAAACCGGGATCCAAGGTCCCGCCACAGGTCGGGCACACGCTTTTCTTGCCTGAACGAGGCTCGATCCAAGGTCGGCCGGATTCGTTGAAAATGCCCCCGCAACTTCGGCATTCCAAGAGCGGATCCCCTTTCTTCACGCGAAAGAGCGGCACAAAGAAGAGAGAAAGATAATGATCCACCCTCTTCATTCGTGCCTGATAGAGTCCGCAGGCAGGGCAGATGCGGCTCTGGCTTTCGATCTCCACGGTCTTCGGCTGAATCCCTGCGATAAAAAAAAACATGTTTGTCAACACCTTTCAAAACAGGGAACAAAGCATATAAAAGCAGACGAGACAAGTCAAAGCATTCGTTTCAGGGCCGGCAGTGTTTGCCCCGATGAAACGCCAAAGGGCCGATGGCTTTGGGTTGCGGTCAAAGGCCTATCCAGGGGAATTGTTTTGACCTTCAAAAAAAAAGTGTGGTATGCATAGCTGCGTTTGCCCCGAGAGCGCGCACCTTTGCTTCAGCATACCGGAAGGAGAAGGTTGGTGACGAAAACAGGAATCGTGCGACACAGGAAATACATGGAACACTGGATGGGCGAATACCACCCCGAGTCCCCCATGCGGCTTGAGGCCATCTACGCGATGCTCGATGAACCTGACATGGCGGGTGAGTTTTTGGAAGTTCCTGTGCAACCGGCCGACAAAAAGGACATCGTGCGGGTGCACTCCCCGGGATATTTTGACAGGATTGAATCCAGCGCAGGGGTCGAGTGCACCTACCTGGATCCTGATACCCAGGCCTGCGCAGCCTCTTATGATGCCGCCATGCTTGCAGCAGGCGGGGTTTGCCGGGCGATTGCCATGGTTCACTCCGGTGAGCTCAAAAACGCTTTCGCCCTGGTTCGGCCGCCCGGGCATCATGCTGAAAAGGCTCAGGCCAAGGGTTTTTGCCTTTTCAACAATGTGGCTGTCGGAGCAAGGTACGCACAGGAAACTCTTCACGTCAGCCGCATTCTCATTGCGGATTGGGACCTGCATCACGGAAACGGAACGCAGCACAGCTTTGAAGAGGACCCTTCTGTGCTGTATTTTTCAACCCATCAGTATCCCTATTATCCCGGAACAGGAGCATTCGATGAAGTCGGCAGAGGGAAAGGCAAAGGTTTCACGGTCAATGTCCCCCTCACCATCGGGCACGGGGACGGGGAGTTCCTCGCGATCTATCAAAAGCTCTTGCGGCCCATTGCGCTGGAGTTTCAACCGGAGTTGATTTTGGTTTCAGCAGGCTTTGATACGTTCTATGGAGATCCTCTGGGCGGTATGAACGTCACGGCCAAAGGCTTTGCAGGTCTGACCCGTGTGATCATGGACATCGCGGATGCCTGCTGTGACGGAAAAATCGTCTTCACCCTGGAAGGGGGATACAATGTGATGGGGGAAAGGGATTCCGTGAAAGAGGTCCTCAAAGAACTGGCAGGCTTGTCCGTCACCGATGCAAAGAATCTCATGACGCTCGCCAATCCCGAGATGATGGATTTCTTGCTGGCCAGAGTGAAAAGCATTCATGGTGCCTACTGGAAAAACCTCTAGCTTGAGAGTTCCGCATGGAGGTTTCCGCCCTGCGGCCTTGCCCGGTTCAAGAGCCTGAAGTCTGAGCCGTCAAGGCCGCTTTGGAAAATACGGGGACATGAAGCGACTCGACCGCTTTCGAAAATCGGCCACCCCCACCTTGCCTGCAAGAGCGGCACCAGACACCGGTCGGCCGGATTTCTTTCGATCCGGGAGGATTTCGATACGCGGGGCCGTCCTTTCCGATATCGGCTTCATCAGTCGGCTCAGTGAAAAGGTCTTCAGCGTTTATGGCCCCTACGGAGAGCTTGTTCCCGGCTGGTTCGAATCCAACAGGACGATGACTCTCGTAGCGGTTGAAATGGGTGCGCCTGTGGGGTTTGCGATGATGGGGCGGCTCTTTGAGGGGCCTGAAAAGCAGAGCCGATGCGAGCTTCTTGCCATTGCCGTGGAGCCGCATTTGCACTGCCGTGGAGTCGGTGGAATGCTGCTCCGGAAAATAGAAAAAGAGGCTGAAAGGTTTGGAGAATCCGTCCTTTTCCTCCACACCGCCACGGATAATGTTCCTGCCCGAGATCTTTTCAATAAAAATCATTTCATCCCCCTATCGCGCAAGAAACACTTCTACCCTGCAGGCCAGGATGCCGTGATGATGATGAAGGCCGTCTGAGCGGGAGAGCCCGGCGCTTGGGTTTCAGGCGGATCGCTCATTTCACACTTGAACCCGGGCGACGGAACAGGGTATAATACCCCTCTACTCGTTCTTGGGAGAAATTTATGGCGCAAATTGATGCTTTTTTCAAACTCATGCACGAACAGGGCGCTTCAGATCTTCACATGGTTTCAGGCCAGCAGCCGGTGTTGCGAATCGGCGGGGAGCTCGAACGGGTCAAGTATCCTCCTTTTGAAAATGATCCTCTGAAGTCGATGCTTTACGAGATCACTCCGGAACACAAGATCAAGGAGTTTGAGGAAACCGGGGACGTGGATTTCGCTTACGAAATACCGGGATTGGCCCGGTACCGGGCCAATTTTTTTAAGCAAAAGTACGGAATGGGCGCAGCCTTCAGGGAGATTCCCTCCCGGATTATGACCTGCGAAGATCTGGGCCTTCCCAAGGTGGTGCAAAGACTCGCCAGCTTGCCGAGAGGGCTTGTGCTGGTGACCGGTCCTACGGGCAGCGGCAAATCCACAACCCTTGCCGCCATCGTGCACGAGGCGAACATCCTTCGCAAGGACCATATTATCACCATTGAGGACCCAATCGAGTTCGTCCACAAAAGTGAAAAAGCGGTCATCAATCACCGAGAGATCGGGATGCATACCAAATCCTTTGCTGCAGCCTTGAGGGGAGCTCTTCGGGAAGATCCGGACATTATTATGGTGGGCGAGATGCGGGACCTCGAAACCATCTCCCTGGCTATTGAAGCCTCGGAGACCGGGCATCTTGTTTTTGCCACCCTGCATACCAACAGCGCATCCAAGACTGTGGATCGGATCATCGAGGTCTTTCCGGTCGGCCAGCAGGAGCAGATCCGCAACACCCTTGCCGACGGTCTCAGGGCCGTCATCTCCCAGGCCCTGTTCAAGAGAAGGGACACGAGGGGGAGGGTTGCAGCCCTGGAAATCATGATTGCCAATCCTGCGGTGCGGAACCTGATCCGGGAAGGCAAGACCTATCAGATCCCTTCCATGATCCAAACGGGGAAGAAATACGGCATGCAATCCCTCGACGATGCCGTCATGGAACTCCTGAACAAGAAAATCATAAGCCCTGACGATGCCTACACGCGCTGTGTTGATAAGGCGAAATTCCTGCCTTTCCTGAAACAACCGCCTTCGGATTTTACGGAAGTGTAGGGCTGATGGCATTTGCTGTTCAAATACGCTCGCAGGGGAGGCCTGCACCCGGGGCCCGGTTCACCGTCTCAAACGTTGCGTGGTTGATTTCGGCCATTCAGAATGGCGTAAGCATTGAAATTCCGAATCGTTTACGAAAGAGGGGGCGGAGGGGATGAGAAGACAACAGATCGATCACATTCTTACGAGCATGCTCGAGTCTCATGACAGTGTTTCGGATCTCAACTTCACGGTGGACAAGCCCTTCCAGGTCGAGTCTTCCGGCCAGTTGAAACCGGTCAACCTTTCTCCCCCGATTTCGAAGATCACCCCTTTCCAGGCCGAGGTTATGGCCCTCAATATCTTGAACGGTGACCGAAGGCTCACAAGGATGCTGCTCGACGAAGGCTCTTGCGACACCTCTTACGGGTTGGCCGGAAAGGCTCGATTCAGGGTCAACATCTTCTCCCAAAAAGGTTATTATTCCACGGTCATGAGGCAGTTGGCCGCGAGAGTTCCCACCATCGATGAAATGATGCTGCCCTCCGCTTTTCGAAGAATGGCTGAGGACAGAAACGGCATGATCCTGGTGACAGGCGCCACCGGAAGCGGGAAGTCGACGTCCCTGGCGGCGGTGCTCAATGACATCAATGAAGCCAAATCGGTTCATGTGGTCACCCTTGAAGACCCGGTGGAATACGTTCATGCCCAGAAAAAAGCGACCTTCAATCAACGGGAACTGGGCATTGACTTCGACAATTTCGCCAACGGGTTGAGGGCCTCGCTGAGACAGGCGCCGAAAGTGATCCTGGTCGGTGAGATGCGGGACAAAGAAACGGTGGAGATCGGTCTTTCCGCGGCAGAGACAGGGCACCTCTTCCTGACAACGCTTCACACGGTGGATGCCGGTCAGACCATCAACCGAATCGTGGGCATGTTTGAACGAGAAGAGGAAAAACAAATCCGGATTCGCCTTGCCGACGCCATCCGGTGGATCGCCTGCCAGAGGCTCCTGCCCAAGATCGGAGGCGGCCGGGTGGCGGCTTTTGAAATTCTGTGCACCAACCTCAGGGTCAAGGACGCCATCCTGCACGGCGAAGGGGAGGGAAAAACCTTTTACGACATCATCGAACAGGGCAATGCTTTTGGGATGATGACCTTTGATCAGAGCATCGCCGATCTGTATAAGCAAGGGTTGATTACCCAGGAGACGGCTTTGAGTTATGCATCAAGGAAAGCCGCGGTGGGAAGGGCCATTGATGCGTTGAAGGCGGCCCGGGGTGAGAAGACAACGTCCATCGAAGATCTGGGCCTGGATCACGAGTACGGACGGACGCAAAGGATGTGAGGAGGTTGAACCATGGAACTCTCCTGCGAGAAATGTCGCACCCGGTTCACCATTTCGGATGAAAAGGTGCCGAAGGACCGCGTTATCAAACTCGCTTGCCCGAAATGCAAGGGCAGCATATCCGTGGGAGGTGAACACCCTTCCCCTGTCTCCGGATCCAGGGAGGCCCCTGACGGAGAAGAATTTCGTCTTCGATTCATCGAGCCCAAAGCGAGCCGGAAGCCTGCCGAAGAATCCTACACCTATGAAGACTATACCGGGGACCAGACTCTGGAGTTTTTTGAAGAGGGAACAAAACTCGCTTTGGTGATGGCGGAAAGCCAGGGGCAAAGTGAGATGATCCGGAGCGCCGTGGAAAAGATCGGCTACAAGTTCATCACCACGCCGAATACCAGAGATGCCACGGGCAAGCTCCGCTTTCATCACTTTGATCTCATCGTCCTTGCGGAGGGGTTTGACGGGCAGGCCTTGGACCACAGTGCAATCTTGAACTACTTGAACCGGCTGCCCACGGCTGTGCGCCGGCGGATCTTCCTGGCCCTTGTTTCCGAAAGCTTCAAGACCATGGACAACATGATGGCCTTTGCCATGAGCGCCAATGTGGTGATCAACACCAAGGACGCAGAGAAACTTCATCTTGTGCTGCACAAAGCGATTGCCGAGAACGAACGGTTCTACAAGGTGTATATGGATACGTCCGTAGAAACCGGGAAATTTTGATGATGAAATCTCCTGCGACGGATTTCACAAAACGCCCTTGGGGTCCGCCTCGCATTTGAGAAGGCCTGCTCCTTTTACCGGCCTCAGCATATCCCCCCACAACGTTCGAAGCCTGTCGATTCTCTGCTTTTCACCAAGGGCCCACACGGATCCGCCGGCGCCTGCGCCCGTAAACCTGGCCCCGCAGCCTGCTTCTTCAGCCTGACGGATGAGCCGCTCCGTGACGGGAATAAGCGCATCGGGCGTGATCTCTCTTCGGACAGCCATTTCCTCTCGAAGAAGGCCGGCGGCCTCGCTCCATGCTTTTTTCTCGATCAGCCCGCCCAGGTTCTTGACCACATCGTTGACTCTTACCCATCCGGCCCTCGTCTTGCCGGAGAGGAAATTTTTGATCCATGCTTGATTCATCCGGGAGGAGACGTGAGAAGTGCCGCTGTAGGCGAGGAGAAGGTGTTCCGACAGCTCTTTCTGGCCGTTGCGATTCAACAACGGTTGCCTGCAAAAAACACACTTCGTGCTTTCATATTGCCAGATCCACCGGTTCACACCGCCGTACACAGCGGCGGCTTGATCTTGAATGCCGCACTTGCCGGCACTGACCGCATCTTCCAAATGGTACCCCAGGTGCAGGATCTCTTTTTGGGTCAACTGGGGCTTCCCCGGGCGGGCGGCTGCCCTGGAAAGGGCCTTGATCAGGGCGATCAACGCCGTGCTCGATCCCCCGAGAGCCGCCTTTACGGGCGTTGCCGTTTGGATGTGCACTGCCACGCCATGGCAGGCAAAATGGGCGAGGGCGGCAAAAAAAAGGCCGAAGGGCGTGTCGAACCGTAAGGTTTCCGCAGGGTATTCCTCTTCATGGGAGAAACCATGAGAGGAAATCTTCACTTTGCCCTCGGTGAAAGGCGTCAGGCTGACCTTTGTTCTCAGGGTGATGGCGATGTTGAGGGTCACCGGTCGGACCGGGGCCATGGGCAGAGCGAAAGCCTTGATGTCCCATGTTCCTCCGGAATCAATCCGGCACGGGGCCGAAGCCTCGACGGGGCAACGCTCCAGGATCTTCTTGAGCGACCGGGGTTTCGGGAACATTAGATTGGAGGGGACCATCGGTTGGTTGCCCCGTCGTAGGACCAGCAATCGGTGAGCGCCTTGCGGGATGTGAAATGGGGCTCCTCGGCCCAGAGGAGCATCTGTCGGTGCGCTTCATGGAGCTTTTTGAATTTCTCCGCATCTCCGCCCACATCAGGATGATGAACCTTGGCGAGCTTCTTGTAGGCCGTCTTGATCCGGGCCGCATGACCGGCGGAGAAGAGCTCTTCCAATTTGAGCTTCAGGAGCTTCATGCTTTCCCTTTCCTGCCTGGATAATCTGGGTCGTTTTCTTTCATCCGGTTTGATGGATTCCGGGGCAATGGCCTTATTGTGATTTTCTTGCAGGAGGCGCAAGGAAGCATAGCTTCTCGATGTCCGGTTATTGACAAGGCGATACCACTCATCGCCGGACTGAAGGATGAGTCGCTTCAAGTCTTCAGCCGGTTTTTTCCCGGATGTCCGGCGGAAGAGAAATCTGGAAATCTGCCGCGACCAGACAGGAAGCACGTCAAGCACCACAAAGCTTCTGTCAAAGGAAAAAGCGGCGTACCGGGCGTTAAAGGCCCTCAACAGGCCGTTGGAAAGGGAAAGGACCCAGGCCATCTGCTGCCGGCATTCCTTGGAGCAGTAGCGTCTGCCGGCGCCGATGCGGGTCGTCCCGCAGGAGAGGCATGTCTTTTTGGCGCCGAAATCCGTTTCGACGGGAATGAGACTAAAATCGGGCATAGGTGAATCGTACCGTTCATGAATGGCCGAATCCGCTTCCAGGAGAAGCGCGAAAACCGTGTTTTCACTATACTGTCAAACGAAGCAGGAATCAAGGTCCATCTATTTTGTTGACCGGGGCCTATGATTTATACTATTATACTTCAACAACGCATAATTATAGACCTCCCTCTCGCGCGCTGCACTTCGGACAGGTCGCGAACTCAAAGAGGAATCGGTGAGGAAAAATCTTTTATGGCGAGATGGCGCGGCTCTTGGATGCTTTTTTTCGTGTTGAGTGCGGTGATCTTTTCAAGCTGCACGACCTTGTCCCCCCTGAACATCCCTTCGGATGAACCAACCATCAACCTTCATGAGTCTAAGACGGAAGCACCTTTGGTGGGCGAATCTGCCCCTCTTGACCCTTTGATGAAGGCGAAAGCAGACGAGGCTTCTTCGCCGGATGCGGACGGGTTGACGAACCAGGAGCTCATCGATTCGGCCTTGGAGTTCTGCCAGGCGTCTACGGATTACTGGGAGCGCGGGGACCTGGACAATGCGGTAGCGGCCCTGGATGAGGCCTATTCTCTCATTCTGAAAGTGAGAGTGAACGGCGATGCGGATCTGTTGCAACAGAAGGAGGACTTGCGGTTCACCATCTCAAAAAGAATTGTGGAAGTCTATGCCTCTCGATTTACCGTGGCCGGCGGAGATTACAATGCCATCCCCCTTGTCATGAATGATCACGTGCGCAGGGAACTGGAGCTATTCAAAGGCCGGGAAAGAAATTTTTTTATGACGTCTTACAGCCGCTCAGGACGCTACAGACCGGCCATTGTCAGGGCTCTCAAGGAAGCGGGAATGCCGGAGGAGCTTTCATGGCTTCCCCTCATTGAAAGCGGATACAAGGTGAGGGCTCTTTCCAGGGCGCGAGCTCTCGGGATGTGGCAGTTCATTGCCTCTACCGGATACCGCTACGGCCTGAAGAGGGATCAGTGGATTGACGAAAGGATGGACCCCGCAAAGTCGACGGTTGCGGCCATCGCTTATCTTCAGGAGCTCCATCAGATGTTCGGAGACTGGACCACGGCCCTGGCCGCTTACAACTGCGGGGAAACAGGCGTGATGAATCGGATCAGGACCCAGAGGATCAACTATCTTGATAATTTCTGGGACCTCTACGAGAAGCTTCCCAATGAGACGGCACGCTATGTACCAAGGCTTCTGGCGGTGCTCCACATTGTCAAGGACCCGGCGGCCCACGGCATGGAGCTGCCTCCCTTGGACGATGAACTACAGAGCGAAGAGGTCACCGTCCAGAGGCATGTTCTTGTCAAGGAGGTGGCGGCGCGGCTTGGCGTGGATCACGGCACGCTGCAAGAGATGAATGCCGAGTTGCGTCACGATATAACCCCTAATGCTCCCTATGCCTTCAAGGTGCCCGTGGGGAAAGGGGAAAGCCTTTTGGCCACGATCCATGAAGTCCCCACCCACCTGTCCCCCAAGTATGCTTATGCGAGTTCGGGCTTCCTCATTCACACGGTCAGGCAGGGAGACACCCTGTCGGGCATCAGCAAGCGATACCGGACCTCGGTGAATGCGATCATGGCTGAGAACAGCCTCAAGAAGAACCATATCCTGAGAGTGGGGTCGAAATTAAGGGTTCCGGCCATGGGCGCAAGCCCGCCCGTCAGGGTGGCCCGGATGTCCGCCCAAAAGGTCCACGAGGAAGGGAACCCGGCCCGGTATGTGGTTCAAAAAGGGGATTCTCTGTGGCAGATCGCAGGCCGGTTCAACACCACGGCAAAAGAGATCCAGGCCTTCAACGGATTGAAAAGCACGCAGCTTTCCCTCGGCCAGGTTCTTAGGATCCCTTCCGGCCGGGAAAGCCTCTCTTCAGGGCCGAAGAATACCTATACGGTGCAGGGGGGAGACAGTCCCTATCTGATCGCCAAAAAGCATGAAATGGAACTCTCGGATTTCCTGAAACTCAACAACCTCACCGCTGAGTGCACCATCTTCCCGGGACAGAATCTCGCGGTCAAGGGAGATTGATCCTATCAATAATGAGCGGCAGATCTTCCAGGCAGCCTACGGTAAAGTCGGGCGCCGGGTCTCCGGGGATGATGAGCGATTCCTTTCCATTGGTCAGCAACACCGTCCGCGCCCCTGCTCTATGTCCGGCGATGATATCAAACCTGAAATCGCCCACCACCAGGAGTTCTTGAGGGAAGATTCCCATGCGTTGAGCGGCCTGATGAACGCCCTCGGGGTGAGGCTTGGGCGGGCAATCGCCCCTGGTGATGATTGCGGCAAAAGCTCGGGAATCAATGGTTCTGAACTTCTTGAATGCTTTTTGTACGGATTGCAGGCTGTTCCTGGTGATGATGCCGATAAGGAGTTCTTTTTGTTTCAGA